>Ga0214923_10001891_pt1 | contig 28919 bp, 25 predicted proteins | sample LL1510_MetaG_FD_177993 | JGI IMG/M metagenome (GOLD analysis project Ga0214923, IMG submission 177993) | Freshwater microbial communities from Lake Lanier, Atlanta, Georgia, United States - LL-1510 | ecosystem: Environmental > Aquatic > Freshwater > Lake | place: USA: Georgia | collected...
ACCAGTTGTTCGGGTTAAAGTACCTGAGATGGACCGCAGTGTCAGAGAGCAGATGGTCAAGGTGGTAGAGGGTCTTTGTGAGAAGACGAAGGTCAGTATCAGGAATGTACGCAGGGATGGCAATGATACGATACGTAAGCAGAAGAGTGCGGGCGAGCTTCCAGAGGATGTGATGAAGAGTACAGAGAAAAAAATTCAAGAATCTACTGATAAGTATTGTAAAATGGCAGACGATCTGACAGAGTCAAAGAAAAAGGAAATCATGACTGTCTGACGCTTGCTTTAAAATTGGCGCTGCCGTAGAATACTCTATCGCTGTGGCCCCATCGTCTAGTCAGGCCTAGGACACCGGATTTTCATTCCGATAACAGGGGTTCGAATCCCCTTGGGGTCAGTATTAAGGTACACAGCGGGTCTTTAGCTCAGTTGGTTAGAGCACCTCACTTTTAATGAGGGGGTCGATGGTTCAAGTCCATCAAGACCCATCTGCTAACTCCTGCGGGAGTTAACAACAGATGGTCAAAATCCCAAAGAAGAGAATGTCTGAAGTTTTTGTTGTTGAAGCAAAGACAACGAGCAACGGCAGGCTTTATACAGCCAATTCCGTTGAAAAGTTCACATTTCTACGCGCTATTGATTTCAACTTCTTCTACCATCTCATTGTGCTTCTCTCAAATGCGTATATCATGCATCTTTTCTTGACAGGTTGGATGCTTCAAGGGTAGCATAAAATTTATGCCTGATAGACCCTTAGAATGTAGTGAATGTCGGAAATCGACCAAAATTCTCTACACAGAGATTGTTGATGAAAAAATGACTCGCACAGTGATGTGTGCTGACTGTCCTCAGCTGCAAAAGCGCCTTTATGGAAAAGGCCGAAGTGGTGAGTTGAGCACAGCGATTGGCCCTCAGACAGCGATCGCCTGTGGGAATTGCGGCACCTCTCTTGAGGCTATTCATATGGGCCATGACCTGGGCTGTATGAACTGCTATGAGGTCTTTGCAGACTTGCTGATCGACATCCTATTTAAGGAGCGTAAGATTTCAAAGCATTTGGCAACGACGAGCCGTACTCAACCTTTTCATATCGGCAGAACTCCTGGAGAGGTGACTGAGATTAGTCCTACTTTGCGTCTAATTGCCCTCAATGAGGCGTTGGATGAAACACTCATTAGAGAAGATTATGAGCAAGCTGCCCTTCTCAGAGATCAGATTGAAGCGTTAAAAGAGAAGGGAAGCGATGACAAAAGAGAGTGAAACGATTTTCAATCTCAAAAGCCCCTGGGCTGAGCATGCTCATAATGTTTGGCTTGCTTCCGTTTTGAGCATCTCACGCAATCTGGCTCGTTTTAAATTTCCGGGTAAACTTGACAAAGGCCGTCAGGAGCAAACTCTTAAGATTGTCTACGACAGCCTAAAGAAATGCCAGTCCCTTGACAAACCTCTTCTTTATCGAGCTGAAGAGATCGACATCTTGCATAAGGAGTTTTTACTAGAACACTTTCTAGCAACTGATGATTTTTACCAAGCTCATGGTTCTGAAGGTTTCATTACAGATCAGAGCAGTAGCTTTTTAGGAGTTGTTAACCATAAAGATCATCTACAGTTGAGAGTGGTTGATACACAGCAGGAGATCGAGAGATCTTGGAATCGGCTGGTCAAGGTAGATGGAGCTTTGAGTAAAGAGCTGGACTTTGCTTTTAATTCCCAGTTTGGTTTCTTAACAGCGGACCCTCGCTTATGTGGCACAGGGCTTAAAGTCTCTCTTTATCTCCATATTCCGGCGACGATTCACATGGGAGAGCTTTCTGAACTTCTTGAAAGAGAAAATGAGGAAGAGGTGAAAGCTACAGGATTACAAGGCAACGTGCAAGAGGTGATTGGAGACATTTTGGTCGCACAAAATAGCTGCACGCTGGGCCTTACAGAAGAGTATATTCTGACTTCGATGAGAATGTGGGCGACACGGGCAGTTGTCACAGAGGTCAATTTGCGGAAAAAATTGGTACAAGGTGCTAACGAAGCGATGAAGAACAAGGTGACTCGCGCTTTGGGCCTTTTAACTCATAGCTACCAGCTGGAATTGATTGAGGCTTTGAATGCATTGAGCCTGGTGAAATTGGGTGTAGAGATTGGTTGGATTAGTGCGCCAGAGGGGATTAATTTAAATGATGTGCTCTTCGGCTGCCGAAGAGCACATCTGATTCATCAGATGGGTGAGAAGATTGAGATTCCAGATTTACCCAAAAAGCGGGCTCAGTATTTGCAGGGTATAGCTAAGGGGCTTACCCTTGCTGTCTAGGACAACAACAAACGCTGAGCAACAGAACTGCTCCCATTGTTCCAAGGATCCCCTGTCCCACTTGCCTTCCATTGATTATACCGGCTCCTCCTAAAGCTCCAAGTGTTATATAAGCTACACCAATCACAAGTGCCAAGAAGGCATCTCTCTTATTTTCAGATTCACTTGCAACGATTAAGTCTGAAATCAAAAGGGCGGAGCCAAGACCGATTACAGTCCACCCAAGCTTGGGGGTAGGAAATTTTCCAGCAGCTGCAGTGGCCGCGATAATAAAAAGTGCAAGTGTGGTAAGGAGTGTAATACTGAATGAAAGACTGCATTTCTGAATAGGATTTTGTACTCGCGTCGATCGATAGTGAGATGAGGTGCCATATGTTTGTTGTTGATAGATTCCTGCCATATAAAACTCTCCTTTTGTGTCTGATATATAATTATATTATAAAGATAGTATAAATGAAATAGAAATAAAATTTTATTAGTCGCTTGATACAATTCAAGAAAAAGGTTCACAAATGATGGCCAGATAGGGAGGCAAACTTTACAGATTGTTGCGACACCCATGTTTTTAAACATGAGCGTGAAAGGATCTCTCAAAGATGCCGTGCTAAATGGCCATCATTTGTTCAATTATTTTTTGAAATGATATTAGGACCTTTCAATCGCGTGGCTTTCACACAGCCCAAATGTGAAGTTTACAATTGAATTGGCTATAGATGGTGAAATCAGTTCAGATGGCTAAGAAGATTGAGATCCCAGATTGACCGAAAAAAGCGGGCTCACTATTTCAGGGTATAGCTAAGCGGCTTACCCTAGCTATTTAGGCGATTCTCATAGAGACAAATTGCCTAAGACAAGTGATACTCCGATTGTTCCAAGGAGACCGTGTCCCACTTGCTTTGCACTGATTATACCAATTCCTCCCAAAGCTCCAAGTGTTATATAAGCTGCAATAGCCGCGAATACCCAAAATGAAACTTTCTTATTTTTTAACTGACTTGCAAAGATCAAATCTGGAATCAAAAGGGCGGAGCCAAGACCGATTACAGTCCACCCAAGCTTGGGGGTAGGAAATTTTCCAGCAGCTGCAAGGCACGCAATAATAAGCAGTGCCACTTCCCCAATAATGGCAAGACTCTTTGAAAGACTGCATTTGTAAATAGAATTTTGATTACGCGTGTTCCTGAAAAGATCAATGTGCCCCTCACGGTTCCAAATACGTTTGAAGCCCCAATCGCGGTTCAAGCTAGATCTCAACATACTCTCCTTTTCATAATGAGATCAAATTATATTATAAATATAGTATAAATGAAACAGAAATGAAATTTATTATAATATCTGCAACAAATAATGCTACAAATGATAGCCAGATAGGGCGGTAAATTTGAGAGATCGTTTCGAAGCTCATGTTTTTAAAGATGAGCTTCGAAACGATCTCTCAAAGATGCCGTGCTAGATAGCCATCATTTGTTGCAAACCGTATTCTTACAAGGCGAGAACTTCGCTTCGGCTTTTTCTGAAAGAGAGCGCTACAAGAGCTAGAACGTGCGGCACCATCATCAATGCCAGGACATAGTCAATCCCTGACCAAAGCTTGGTGACATCCACCATCGATCCAAAGAGCACAAGCGCCGCCGCTAAGAAATAGAAAAATTTAATTCCACGGTAACGCGTCAAATAAAGAAAACATTGCGAGCCATTAAAACTATTACCCAAAATCGTCCCAAAGGCAAAAAGGAGCGTGCTCACCGCCACAATCAAAAGCCCAAAATAGGAGAAATAACTCTGAAACGAAGCCGCAACCATGCTAATGCCCAGCGGTAGAGTTGCATCCAGCCAGCTTCCCGTTAATAAAGTCACTAGACTTGAAAGCAACAGAAGCAATCCAGCCGTATAGGTACTCACCATCGACAAAATCGCTTGATGATCAGGGTTCTTTGTCTCCGCCATAGAGTGTGGGAAGGTCTGGGTGCCAATACCCGCCTCACTCCCCTGCAATCCCTTCATAACACCCCAACGAAACGCCGAAAGAATCCCCCCAATAATAGCCCCTGTCCCAAAGGCCTTCGCATGAAAACAGGAATCAATAATCTCGTGGAAGACCGCCGGCAGTTGGCTCGCATTCGCGCCGATGATCCAAAGCGAAGCCCCTGTGTAAAGAAAAAACATCACAGGCACTAGTTTAGAGGAGAAACGCCCAATTCTTTTAATCCCCCCGACTAAGATCAGAGTCACGAGCAGAGCGAGCATTCCGCCCGATACAAACTTCGGTATCGCTAAAGCCCCAAGAAGCGGTGAACTTAACATCGCACTCAATTGGTTCGCCTGCGCAGCCGACCAGACCAGCATCAACAACGCCCCAAAAAAAGCATACCAACGCGCCAGCAGAGGGGAAAAAAGCTTGCTCAAATACCCCATCGGCCCACCACGCACATGGTCATCTTTCACTTCCCGGTAGGCAATCGCAGATTTAACCTCTACGAAATTGAGAGCAGCTCCCAAAAATGAGGAGAGAAGAAAGCCCACTACAACCCCCGGCCCCCCAAGACGAATCGCAATGACAGGCGCCACTATAGTCGAAAGACCAAGCGTCGTCGACATCGCTGCAAATAGAGCATGCCGAGACTTGACCGTCTGCTCTCCCTCCCTCTGAGGGTGAAAGAGCAGAGCAAACATAGTAGGAATTTTTCTAAATTGGATAAACTTAAGTTTAAAAGTTATCAGCAAACTTGCTAACAACATTATAAGACCTGAGCCAAATAGTAAAATTTCGCCAAACATATCGATCTATTATAAACAATAGAGCTTAAAAAGTATACTTGAGCCGCATCAGAGGGAAAGATTTTTCACGACTGCCTGTTCTTTCTGCATATGTGCAATATAATTTTTCATTATATTCTTTTGCTGAAAGACCAGCTCCGTAAATGCCTCCAAAATACCATCCACCCTCAAAGCTGAGTGTAAGAACCCCAGCCCAGATATTGTCATGGGCAAAAAAGGCAGTGGCTGCCCCGATAAATAGGGAATTGATCGCCAAGGCTGTAAAGGCTGTCTGCTTTTGACCCAAATAGAGATAACCAGCACCTGGCATTAATGCATTCAATGTTTGAGCCTTTCGCACCGACTTAGCCTCTTTATAGTAACCAGCTAGAAGAGGTTTTGTCTCCTCTTTGCAAGCAAGTTTAGTCAGATCTGCTTCACGAAGATCTCTATAAAGGGCCACCTTTTCACAACTCTCAGGCTCTTCGACACTCATCAGCTTCAGAATGTGCTCGGCATATTCCTCACGTCCAAGTTGCGTATAGCTTTCATAGAGAATAAGTAATAGATCACCATAGGCCGGAAAGTTCTTATCGACTTGCGCAAGAGAGGTCGATTCCAGCGAATAAATCACCTCAACGTACTTTTTACCAAGAAAATAGGAAAGTGCTGTCAAGTATTGGAGTTCGAGACGTCTGGCATTTTGTTCTTGAGGTAGTAGACAAAGAGCTCTTTTAAAGCCGGTGATGGCGCGGTAAAGGTCAAAATCGGCGGCGAACATCAATCCAATTTGGTACTCTTTCCCCCAATCTGTCGCTTTCTCCTCTGCGGTCAGTTCCGGGAAAGGACAGACAGAGAAATCTTGTGGCAGTGCTAAAAAGCAGCGCTTTTCCCGCTGAATCTCTTTCGGATGCTTCGGAGATTGTACAGTCGGTTCAATCTTGCTTGAAACTCGATAACATGCAGTCAAAGAGATCAGGGCTAGTAAGCCCAGGTAGGCACTCCAGGAATGGAAATCTCTTCCTCTAAAAATTCTTCGACATCGCATCTTGGTACACACTGCACGCTTGGGTATTCTTCACACTCTGGAGCTCGCTCTTGTGGCTCTTGCATCGAGCAAGGATGCGAGTTCCAGTTGGAATTGTATCCTTCTTTGTTGGTGAGATCAAGCGATTCTTGAATATTGGTCACAACATGAGGCTTCACAAACATAATCAAATTGCGTTTTTCACGTTGATCAACCGTTCTACTAAATAATGGACCAATGAGTGGCAGTGTGCCTAAGCAAGGAACCCCTGAAAAAACGCGTGTGACTTTATCACGGATGTGACCACTCATCACAAGGAAACAGTTGTCAGGTACGTGTACTCGGGTAGAAGAAAGCGTCTTCTCTGTGGTTGGATTGAGGTTAGTAGGTATGCTTGTCACTTCTGCGATTGTCTGATCGATCTGTAAGCTCACAATATTATTTGGAGCAATTGTAGGCGTCACCTTGAGCTGAACACCCACGTCCTCATATTGGACGTTCTGCGTAGTCGCACCTGTAACACCCACCACCGTACTCGTTGTCTGATAAGGGATGTTGGTACCAACAAAGAATGTAGCTGTCTGAGTATCTTGCACCATGATACGTGGATTGAGCACAGTATTGACATTGCTCTCCTGCTCTAAAGCGCTCACTAAAGCACCCAGTGTCAAGAATGAGCGGCCATTGTGTCTCAAAATATTTCCAATGATGCCGAAACCAAAGGCCTCTGTAGCTGTTGATAAACCTGGAATACCATTTAAGCTACTTGGGCCTGGCAGTGGTACGTCGCGCGCTGCAATCGGTACTGTTGGAGGACCACTCGTCGGATTGCCGGCAACAAAGCGGGCACCTGGGTTAGTTGTAGTTGTACCATCGATATTAGTACCCGTACTGAGCCCATCTCCTAAAAGACCTGAAGCATAAGCCAATTTATCCTGCTCATCACCAAGAGCAATCCATTGCACTCCAAAGTCCAAAGAATCTTGTAAGGTCACATCGATGATCAACACTTCGAGGTAGACCTGCTTAGGAGGTTGATCGAGATCCTCTAAAAGCATCACGACCTTTTCGACAGCATCCTGAGTTCCCGTCACGACAATCGAGTTATTAGCCTCAATCCACTGCACGCTATACACTGTATTCACAAGCTCAAGGTTAGTCACACCCGCATATTGAAGATTAATGCCAATCTCATGGAGAGCATCGCTGATGTCTTTACCATTGTGGTAACGCAACTTGTACATGAAGATGTTGTTGTTGGCCATCGAAGAGGCTGGCAGATCCGCTACATCAGTGATATCAGCAGCATCGAGAGATTTCAAAATCTGCAACGTCTTATTGATCAGATAGGGCGTTGAGACAATAAAGATTTTGTGCATCGATGGCTGCGCGATCATCTGCAGCGGGTTATTATCGAGGAGCGGATTCAAGATCTCTTTGGCATAGGCAACAAGAGCTGCAGGATACGCGCCATGCACTTGATACTCAGCAATTTCAAAAGCCGAGTTGGGTGTATCAAGTGCATTTAGAAGGTCTGCAATCTTATCGACATTGCTTGTGATATCTGAAACAATCAAGTGACGGGTCTGTTGAGAAACTTCAACGATAGCGTCTTTAGATAAGAGGGGCTTTACAATCCCTACAATCTTGTCGGGTTCCACATTAAATAATCTAAAGACGCGGGTGATGACAGCGGATTCACACGCTTCATTGACATTGTCATCAGTAATGACACGAGAAACTTTTGAAAGAGACTCAGTGGCATAGAGCAGCACAGTTCCCCCTTGCTCCACAACTGAGAGACCGTGCATTTTTAAGATTTGGAGCAAAGCGGCGACTAGATCTTCTGCTTTTGCAGGCTCTTGGCTAACCATGGTGACATTAAAGTCGAGCTGCTCTTTATCAAAGATGAAGTTAACTCCAGAAATTTTGCTGATGAAATAGAGGAGCTCGACAACACTAATGTTCTCAAAATTAACTGTGTATCCTTCATGAGAAGAAGAGCACTCAGGCATATTGTAATGCTGTCTTTTCACACTCTCGAATTCGGAAGATTTTTGCCGCTTTACGGAAGTTGGTAAAAGAGCATCAACAGCATGTTGGGGCAGAACATAAGCTCTTTGCTTAGGTGGAGCTGACTCGATAGAGGGTTTCCCAAATTGGTGTGTATGATCTCCAAAATTCGAATGCGTGTCAAAATCAACCTGTGTTCCTACAGGTACATCCGATTTAGGGACTTCATAATAGAAGCTATTGCCCGGCTCTTTTACAAAACATTCAAGCCGCTTAGCTACTTCAGCATTATAGAAATCAGCTCCAGGAGCTTCTTCTGAGACCGGCATTTCCTCACCAAACACCAATTCTCTTTTAACTTTGATGTTAGGAAAATCAGCGAGCGCATCGCAACTCCCTTCTGCTGATGAGGTTACAGAATATACTTCTGCCTCTTTAGAGCTTTTCTCTTTCAAGGGTGCAGGGAAAAGCCCATCGAGAGCCTCCTCGATGGATTCAGCACTTGCGATGTTCATCGCAAAAAAGCTCAAGAAGATAATAAATCGTTTACTCTGCATTTTTTCCCATTATAAGGGGAGTATTCTATTGGGCCTAGCCCTAAACTTTTTTTCTGTCACTGCTCCTCAAGCAAGAGTCATACCAACTAAGCCGTCCGCTCACAAGAAATCACCGTGATTGCCGCCTCAATGTGCTGGCGCTTCTTTTCTGTTAACAACCGCCTTGTCACCGCTTCCGCTTGTGTCTTAGGAGGAAGCAAGGAATGTTCTCTGAAAGCTGCATGAAAATCCTCTTCCCATTTTTTCATCTCTTCCGATTGAAAATTCCCACCTGCTTGGAAGCTGTGGAGCAAAATTTTATCGCCTATATTCCAATTGCCAAAGACTTCAATGGCAGAAAGAGCTGGTTTTTCACCAAGAAGAGGGTTTTGCGAGACGAGGGATTGGATATTCCGCCCTCCTGAGGAAATATAGTTGAGCGGATTGGCTCCAAGTCCAATGTAGGCTAGTCTCTTTTCTGCTGGATAAAGAGAGAGAAAAGCAAAGGTAAACTTGACCTTTTCATTCATTTGGATCAGTCGCTCATTCAATAAAGAGATGAGGTAGGCCGGAGACTCTTTGCCTCTTGCAAGTGCATGAACCATACCGCGTAGCATAGCCACCTGCATCACTCCCTCAACTCCAGTCGTGTTGGACTCAGCCATCACGATGTTGTATACGCCCTCTTTTTGCTGAAGGAAGTCATAATATACTGCAGAGAGTGCAATATTTGTATTAGAAGAGAAACCAATCGCATGCTTAGGCCACAAAGGAGGCTGCTGGGGAATCAGCAGATTTTGTGCTGTCCTGATATCCTCATTGAGCTCACCTATGTAATCTGTACCGCGCATATCTAACTTAACTAGATCGGACTTATAGTAGTCCGAAAGCGCTTTGACAAAATCAACAATATCTTCATAGCGTTTTTGAGGATCTGGTTGAAGAGCTTTGGCCAAGATCGGCTGCATATTTTTCGGCATCATCGAAAGATGAATGGTACCATGGCTCAAGCGGCCCAAAATTAATTCATAGGTGATCACACCTAGAGAAAAAATATCTGTTGCAAAACTTACCATCGCAGGGTTTTTGATCTGCTCTGGACTCATGTATGCTGGCGTCCCTAGAAGGCGCTCTCCTGCTTTTGCAGTGTAAAGCTGAGAAATTCCAAAATCGACCACCTTAATCCCCCCTTGCGCTGTCAGAAGAATATTTTCAGGCTTGAGGTCTCTGTGGATGATGCCATGGACGTGCAGGTGTGTCAGAGCATGACCGATTTGAATGACGATTTCGATCGCTCTCTTGAGGCTCATTGCTTGCTGTAAAATCATCTGTCTCAGTGTGATACCCTGGACAAACTCGGTTGCAATATAGAGTCCTTCATCCCATTCACCATGTCCATAGAGTTTGATGATATTGGGATGATTAGTCATCTCAATGATCTCAGCTTCATGCATAAAGTGCTGGACCATTTCTGGACGCGAAACATATTGAGAGGAAAGGGTTTTGACAGCGAGAGCCACATGGCTATCTGGATCAATGCCGAGATATAGAAGACTCATTCCACCCTTATCGAGAAGAGTTTCTATCTTGTAGGGGCCAATCATTTTCGGGATTTGTTCAGAACGAGAGAATGCGGACACCAAGCGTTTCCCCCATGCGGATCAACTCTCCCCGCCCCATTTTCTTTCCATTCACTAGTAAATCCACTCCTTGCTCAGGAGAGATTCCCAACTCGAGCATATTTCCAGGCGCAAGTTTTTTTAAATCTTTGACAGACATTCTGACTCTGCCAACTTCAACTGTGAGATTGACAGGCAGCGTTTCTACATTTTGCTTTGGCGCAGAAACAAACGCACCTTTTGCCTGGGGCTCTTCATCTTCTGTCAAAAATGAAGGGAGCTCTTCATCGATGTCATCTTCCATTGTATTTTCTACCTCTTCATAAAGTGGATAATCGGAGATTTTAATCCCCCCGGACTTGAAGCGACCACGAAAGATAGGTTCATCCCCCAGTCGAAGCGTTACCCCACCCTTACCCTCTTCTGGATTAAAAGAACAGCGGTCGAGCAGAATAAAGTCGCCAAGTGATACACTCTCCCATTCCTTGAAAGAGAGTCTGCTCGAACCTACTTCAAGAGCCACCTCAACCATGATTTTCTGAGCCTGCGCATCACTCATCTCTAAATTCGAGAGATTAGCTACTTGTGATTTCAATTGGCTGCGGAACGCTTCGGGAACAAGGAGTCGACCCCAAATCGTTTTTTGATGTAAAGCCAAAGAGACATCGCTCACAAAGCAATTGACACCCTGCAGTTCTTCGCGGATATTGAGTGGCGCGACACCAATACGACCTGAGAGTGGGGCTAGGAAGCGCAAAGCTTCTAGTTTTTGCAATATTTCGATGGCCAGATAGTGGAAAAATCCTTCAGCCAATGCGGAATCAAAGAAGGGGGTTGCAGCTTCTTCACCTCCTAAAAGATCGGCCATGAGTGCTTTTAGATCTTGCTCACTCAAAATGAAATAGACTGGAGTTGTGAGGGGAGTCCACTCGATAGCAAGCACAGAGAGATTTTCTCCTAGACCATCAAAAAGTTGAAGGGACTGTTGCCATCCACGTGCTTGATGTTTAAGAGCCATCTTAGGATGTTGAAAAAGTCTTTCCAAAAGCTCTTCAATCGGAGTAAGAGGGGGCTCTGTTGGGAGAGAAAACTGTGGTTTTTCATCGAGATGCAAGAGGGCGGCATCGATTTTTTTAATCCAATTTAGAGTCTCTGCTGTAGCCACTGTCTCCTCATACCCTTTTTTTGTTGACTATAGCGGAAGTGCAATTTCTTTAGTAGTGAGAGTGTCATTATAGCTCTTTATAGCATTTGCAAGAAATAATACCATTTATCACAACTAATGTCAGAAGTGAGAGCCAGATAGGGCGGCAAATTTGTGACATTATTTGTTCCAAATGGCATAAACTGCCGATCCAGTGCTTTGAATTAGCTTTTTGTTGTAGGGTCGATCCGCTCGGGTGTTTGACCTTTCTGCTCGCGTCCTTCCCGCTTCCCTTGATCTAGCTGCTGACCCGAAAAAAGCTCTGAAGGGCTCAGTGGTTTTTCATAAGGCAAATCCGCTACTAAATCACCCACTTGTAGATGCTGTAACGTGATATTTTTCGCAGCAAGCGATTCCTGCAACTTCGTCACACTGTCATGATGCGCTGCGATCAACGCCTCCGCAATGTCCTTTTGGCCAGCAACCGGCTCAATAAACACACGAAGACCCTCTGAAGTCAACTCTAGACGGATCGTAGCGCCCTGCAATGAGGTATGAATCGTATCATCCGTTTTCAATTGCGCTTCAAGAAGCTGCTTATCACCCAATTGACCCAATCGCATAGAGTCGACCATTTTGAGAATGACATTATTGGTATTTGTCATCTGCTGCGCTGCCGCAACACCCTCGGTTTTCACACTCTCTGCCTTTCCAGAACTGATGATCTCCATAGATCGCTGTTGACTCGCAAGCTCCGCTCCATGCTCATCTTTTCTGGGGAGCTTGAATTTTTTTTCTTCTTCTTGGATCGATTTTTGATGCAGTTCTTTAGACCTCGTGTCATCTGGATTCTCTTTCGGTCGCGGACGGATACGCATCAGCTCTTCTTCCTTCTTTGTGATTCGTGCATGAGTTGACCTAATTCATCTTGGTCTTTTGCCTCTTGGGAAGCCATCTCTTTCTTCATCTCTTTTTCCCACTCTTCGCGATGAATTTTGATCTTCTCTTCCTCAAGCCGCTTCTTTTTCAGTTCCATTTTAGCATTTTCGAGCGCCTTTTCAGCATTCTTGACCTGCTCTTCCTGCTTTTTGACCTTCTCTTCCTCTTTTACTAAGCGCTCTGCAACCACTTTAATGTAGGCTTTCATTTTCAAGACTTCATCACTCGTTGTGCCTTCATCGAGAGCTTTGCGGAGCTGAGCCATTTTCGAATTGCGATGCTCTTTGACAGCATCACGCTCTGCTATCACTTTTTTCAGCTTTTCCTTTTCAATGTCGAGTGCACGTTTTTTCTCTTCGACAACTTTTTCAGCTTTTTCTACCCGGTCTCTTTTGACCTGCAGAACCTGTTCAAGAGGGTATTTTGGTGCCATATATTATTTAAAAAGCGCTTTTAGCTGCCTGAGAGTATCCTCAAAACTGCTTCTGTCTTCAATTGTCTGACGCAAAAAACGGTTTAAAGCATCGATGTGATCGATCGCATAGTCGGCATCTTTATCCGATCCCCGCTTATACTCCCCGATACGAATCAGCATCTCATTTTTGCGGGAATTGGCGAGAACTTCACGCGCTTTACCAATCAGCTTCAGCTGCTCAGGGCTCGCAACCTCAGTCACAAGTCGGCTAATCGATGCAAGAACATCAATCGCCGGATAGTGATAGGCTTGAGCGAGCAAATTAGAAAGCACGATGTGGCCGTCCAAGATCGACTTCGTCTCATCCGCAACCGGTTCATTCATATCATCGCCAGCGACAAGCACTGTATAAAAAGCAGTGATGGAACCAACATCAGAATTTCCAGAGCGCTCTAAGAGCCTCGGAAGTGTGGAAAAAACAGAAGGCGTATAACCAGCACGCGCAGGTGGCTCCCCAGCAGCAAGGCCCACTTCACGCAGCGCTCTTGCAAAACGAGTCACGCTATCCATCATCAAGATCACGCTCTTGCCTTGATTGCGGAAGTACTCAGCAATCGCAGTTCCTACATAAGCAGCATTCAGACGCAACTGAGAAGCTTGATCCGATGTGCTCACAATCACAACTGAGCGCGCTAAACCCTCTTCCCCTAAATCCTTTTCGATGAATTCACGCAACTCCCGACCCCGCTCACCGATCAGCGCAATGACGTTTACATCCGCTTCTGCATTCCGCGCAATCATGCCTAGTAAGGTCGATTTTCCAACGCCCGCCCCCGCAAAAATACCAACACGCTGTCCACGTCCACAGGTTAGCAAGCCATCGATACAGCGTACGCCCGTCTTGATCGGCTCCACAATCCGCTGCCTCTTCAAAGGATCAGGTGGCGGTTGGAAAATCGCAAAACTCTCAGTCGCATCAAGAGGGCCCTTCTCATCTTCATCAAGCGGCTGGCCAAGTCCATTAAGCACACGACCGAGCAAGCCAGGCCCCACTTTAATATGAAGAGGCATTCTCGTTGGGATCACCTCTGAAGAAGGACCCACACCCGTCATTTCACCTAAGGGTGAAAGAAACACTTCGTCCTGCGTAAAGCCCACAACCTCTGTGAGAAGGGGCTCCATGTTAACCCGCTTGACAAGACAAACTTCCCCAATGCGTACTTGAGGGACAACAGCCTTAATGAGCATACCCACCACTTCAGTGATGCGACCCATCACCGTTGTGAGTTCAACCTGTTCGAGGTTGTTGAGGAGCTGTTCGAAATCTCTTTCGCTCATTTTATCCTAACTGTGTACTCATCAATGTCTTGAGGCCTGAAACTGAAGAACTGACGATGCTTGAAAAAAGCTCTGCGCGCTGCGAAGCTCTTTGCACTGCATACTGCATCTTCATATAAGAGGCGATATCGGGTGTTGGAGATCCAGAGAGGTAGTTTAAAGCACCTGTCATGGTGTTTTGGCTGCCATTAATCCACTCCATCACCTGAGAAGGGCTTTTGCTACTTGGATCCTGCGCTGGAGGCTCAAAGGTGTTGCCACTGCTCTTCGCAATTGTTTTCAGATCGCCATTCATTTGATTGGAAACTTGCGAAAGAGCTTGATAATGCTCTTGTGTCAGCTGACTTTGGATCTTAGGATCATTCAGCTTGGTATGGGCATCCTGCAAAGTTTGCTGTACTTGCTGGATATGACCTGCCAACTCTTCTGGAGGAATGCGGGCTGTACTATTTTGGCCTGCAACTTCCATAGGAGAGGGTACAGCTGCTTTACTCGCCCCAGCTGGTTCTGGCATTTTGAAAGCGCTCTGCTGCTCTTGTCCCTGACCAATTTCCGCCTCTTCCGGTCCCTTCATCGGGCCACCCGGTTTGCCTGTAACTGAATCGGGCTTGTCTATTGAATCTGGCATCCTACTCTCCCTTTTGTAGCTCATTCTCCCAATCGAGAAGCGATTGAGCAAGCTCTCTTGTCGAAGGCTCCTTGCAGTGATCTAGCACCTCTTGCGCAAGTTCTGCTCCTCTCTTTAAACCTTCCATTTTTTCTTCATCACTGCCATCTTGCAAAACAGAGAGCACATTGGTGAAAGCTAAAAATGCTTTAGCTCTGTAGTTCTCTTTTTCTTTCTGCAAGATATCATTGAAGTGCTTTCTAGCTTCCGCAATATCCATCTTATGCAGAGCGATCAAACCATGTCCCATCGAAGCTGAAGTGGTTCCTGGATCGAGAATATCAGCGGCATTAAAAAGCCGTTTTGCACTCTCTTCATCGCCTTGCTTGATTGCGATCAATCCAGCCTCTACGAGAAGTCCCAAATCTGCTTTAAATTCTTTTGTAGCGTTCATTTTTTTATCCTTCTTCTCAGCTATTATTGACCTTTAACCGCACGTGCCATAGTCATCATTTCATTATGTACGGCACTCAATGTGTTCGAGACTGCTTCGATATACTGTGACATAATCTGCATATGAAACTGCATGTTGAACATGGTTGCCAAATTCACGGCACCCCCTGAAGATTGCTCGAGCTGTTGCAAGTACTGTTGCACGTTCTGCACGTACTTACCCATCCCTGTAATCATCTCTTGAAAATTAAACGAAGCTGGACCACCTGACGACATATTTCCTCCTTTAAACCAGTTTTCGGTTGACGCGCTGCATCACTTTTTGTACAGCCAAGTATCCATGAAGAAGAGCTTGTACTTGGTCAAACTCTTTCTGGTCTCCCCCGCTTCTTAAAATACTCTTTAGTTGCGCAATTCGCGCTTCTACCTGCTCTTTTATCGCCCTGAGCTTCCCCGGATCTTTCAAATCCGCCTCAAGGTCAAAAGTAAATTCAGTCATCTTCTTTTTTTTCCCACTTTCCATTCCAAACATGATCACCCTACTCCCTTTAATCCACTATTTATTGTATTCAAGCTTATATTTCAAACCGTCCTTCTCAAAGAAGACGGCGTGGGGTTGAATACTTGTCAAAGTCATGCCTTCGAGAGAATCGCCGCGTGACAGAATGTGCCCATTAATCACCACATTGATACTTACGTCTCCATGCTTCGAATAACCGGTTACTTTGAAACGCCCTGGATAGCGCTGACTCAAATCGATCACTTGCTGCTCAGGAGCCACAACTACAACAAAGTTTTGGAGCTGACGGACACCAGGTAGCTGTCTAAAGAGGTTAACCAGTCTTTCGAATTCATAAGCTTGCGCTGAACCTACATAGCCAGCTAAAGTCAACTCACCTGTATTGAATGAAACTGCCACAGCACCAAAACCGCTATGGACCAGTTGAGAAGATACTTCATCGATCACTTGCTCTTCTACAACGACGCGGTTTTCAAGTAAGTTGATATAGTTGAAATGGATATTCATCCAATCGATTAAGTCAGCTGCTTGTTTTTCATTTTTCATGTAGCCAGAGAGCACGAAGACTCCAGGCCTAGGTGAGTGCATACTCACACCTTTAAAATCAGGCTGCTTAGAGAGTAAAATATTTGTCTCTTGCCAGACTGCTTCATCGTTTACAACGTGATCATCCACACCTTTCAAGAAAGAGAGTGAATTGAGATTATAGAAGAGCTCATCCTTTTCGATGCCAGTTGCCACATGACCTACCAAAAAGAGTCTACTGCTATTGGGCGTGTAAGTATACTTTACAGATGGGAAATCTTGGACTGCTTCACGAATCTCATTGAGATAATCTTTTGGAGGAGCTTTCAGCTCCTTTGTGTGGAAAAGAGAGATCATCGCAATAGCCAGCAAAACTGCCAACCCTGAAACGATGCTGACATAGATACCCATCCCAGCTTTCGGAAGAGCCTTCGGCTCAACTACTGCCTCTTTGAAAGCAGCAACCTCTGGCTTGACAGGCTCTTGAACAACCTCTTCTTTCGGTTGTTCTCTAGGTGCTTCAAAGGTAGGGGCGACAATCGTTTCTTGCGGCGCTTCTCTATCGACGATGAAAAATGCTGATGTACCCAGTGAAATAACCAAATTCGGCTTTAGAGGGACTCTACCCGCAATCTGTTCTTGATCGATCAATACACCGTTGCGACTTTTGAGATCTTCGATCTCAAGCTCGCCCTGCTCACTCAAAAAGAGTCGTGCATGTTCGCGAGAAACACTCAAATCATGGAAAACAATGTCACAGCTGCTTGCTTCTGTTCCGATTAGATACTCGCGTCCCATATCGAGAGCAAACTCAGCACCTGTGTTAGGACCTGCAATCACTTTTAGTAGGAAACGAACAGAGGGCGTAAGGTCAAGTGCAATCATTCCAGTTTCGTCATTCGGATTAAAAAGTGGTTCATCTTCTTGGTCAGATTCAGCAAGTTCTTCATTCTCAAAGTCCGCAGAGGGGATTGATGGTGTAGATTCAAGTCCCTCGCCGCTGAGTTGCTCTCCCATACCAGCTGGCTCTTGAGGCCAATCCTCTTCGGAATCAACACCTTCAGAAGCCCAATCCGCTTCATCTTCAGCTAATGGCTTAGGATTGGCTTCTAATCCTTCAGAAACCAGTGGCTCCTCTTCTTCCCAAGGATTTTTTGGTGTGTATGGGCTTTCGCTCACATCCACCTCTTGCATCTCGAAATCTTCTGCTTCACCCTCTTCGATCTCCCAATCATCCTTGTTAGATTGATCTTCTTTTGCAAAACTTTCTTCAGCAGCTTCTTCAGCTCGAGGAGCACTTTTCTCAAACGCCTCTTCTGCAAAGACTTCCTCGCTTGGGCCTGCTGCTGGTTTAACCCGAAGACTCTCAGCTTCTTTTACAAAGCCCTCTTCGGCAGCTCTCTTCTTCTCTTCGTCTCGACTGCGAGTTTCAGGCTCAGCGGCGAAATCCTCTTGCTGCGCTTCGCTCGAACTTTTCTTTTTCTTGCCTACCGACTCCTCAACAAAACCCTCTTCCTCAGGCTGACTCAGCTGCTTCTTCTGAATCACTTCAGGTTCAGACGCAAAACCCTCTTCTGTAGGATCCTTTGATTCTTCGGCATTCTCAGCTCGAGGCTCATTGACAAAGACCTCTTCCTTAGGTTTTTTTGTCTTCTTTGTCATTTTAGGAGCAGGCTCCTTCACAAAGATCTCTTCCTCTGGCCCCTTGACACTCTTCTTCTGGCTACGATCAGGCTCTTGGACAAAGTCTTCTTCAGCGGGACCTTTTGGCTCTTCAGCTTTCTCAGATGAAGAGTCATTTGCCAAACTCTCTTCTACGGCTTTTTTTGCCTTCTTTTGCTTTTTGACAGCGGCTGGCTTCTCTTCGAAACCCTCTTTTTCCTCTGCCCTATCCATCTTTTCTGACCGCTGTTGCCCAGGCTTGGGTTTTTCGGCTACCGCTTCACTTTCGAAACCCTCTTCGAGCTGCTCCTTCCCTGGAGGCTCACCTTCAAAATCCTCGCTCTCAACATCATTAGTCTCAAAGTCACTTCTATAGTTCGTAACTCTTGGTTTATCGCCAGTAAAGTCAATCTCTGTATCAGGAGGACTCTCTTCATTCGTTGGACCGAAAACAAACTCCTCAAACCCTTCAATCTGATAGAATGTAAAGACAGTATCGCCAATCTTGAGCGCATCTCCATCATTCAAAGGAGCTTGCTTCAACTCCCTTCCATTGATGAAAAAAGAGAGATCGGAAAGAGTCTCTACACTGTAGCCATCCTGCGTCAGCCGAATGATCAGCGCTCTACGCGCAACTTTGGGATCTTCGAGGACAAGTTGACAGCTCGCAGGATCGCGTCCTAACACCCACTCCTGGCCCTCATCGAGAGCCAAGACAACCCCTTTAAGAGGTCCCTCAGTTGCGATTAATTCAGCTGCCATTTCTAGTTCCCACTATTCAATTCGGCAAAAAGTAAGGCCTCTTGCCGCCAAGCATCTGAGTAGTTAACAAAGTCCTCAAATGCATCACGGAATTCCCGGTAGTTTATTTCACTTGGTAAGCAATAACTTAAACATAAATTCTGCTCTGTAGCATCAATCCCTAAACTTGCGCCTCCAGTTTCACGCCCCAGTAGATTACCTACCATACATGTATGGAGGAACTCCCCACAATTCTCCTTAGGTAGAGGAGCCAACTTGCAATAAAGCCTAATAACCTCATCAACGTGTTGATATACAGCGACATGCAGATCGGGCTCAAAGTCCAAGACATAGCTCCCATCATCATGGGGAACGAGTGGTTCTTGTAACCCCAAATCCTTCTTTAACTGCTCAAGTAGTCGCTCCATCATCGAATTTAGCTACCGCTTTTGACCATTATTCCTTATTATAGCGGCATAGTGATATGAACAGAACATCTTTATTCTTGATATTTTCTTTACTTTTTCTTCCGTTGATTGGAAGTCCTTATTCTGAATCAATTGCAGAACCGTGGGGCTACGACTCTGACTTGCTGATTAGGGAAAATAAACCTGTTCAGAATAAGTCGCTTCCGAAGAAAGCTTGTGTAGCGTGCATCCATTTTTTTCAGGACTATATCTCTCCAATCGATGGTCCGCGGAGCAATTTTTATCCCACCAGTTCGCAATATGCATTAGAAGCAATTGAGCGATACGGTGTTTTTACGGGGATTGCTCTTGGCTGTGATAGGCTGATGCGCGAAAATAGTGAAGAGTGGGTCTATGGGACGATTGACAAGCATGGGAACGTCCGCAAATATGATCCTGTAAGGTGATACCATTTACAACACATAATGTCAGGAATGAGAGCCATCTAGCACGGCAACTTTGAGAGATCCTTATTTCTTGTGACTGGTATTAGGCGGGTGGTAATATTGGTGTTCTCGCTTTTCATGGCGCAGTCGTAGCTGGGCTCCAAAAAAACGTTCAGTGCAACCCTCCACTCTGCAAGCATGACTCTTTACTCCAGTATGTTCCCTACCCTCATGTGTGTGACAGTCACTATGATTTGCGAACTGCCTTTTACAATATAGGCAGACAAACCTATTTCTGCTTCGCCTAATTTTCCCTGTTAAACTGACTTGATCAGATCCGTCAACATCAGAGTTGCTCTCATCTTCGTCCGTGTCGATGCTGCTTGGGGGCTCGTTTGGATCAATCTCGCTCCCGTCTTCCTCCGTTGAGTAAAGATTTGGGCGGCTTGGCTCTTGCCGATTCAAAGGACGCGACCCGAGCCATACATTTTCTCCACCTGGAAGAATTGCTCTAAAAACTTCATTTACAGTTGCTTGCTCGCTATCCATTTCTTGCAGCGGAGTTGTAAATAATTCGGATCCGGGTGAAACAGGCATCATAGTCAATCTCGAAATTTTAAAATGAATTTATTGTTGATTCATACGATTTGGAACAGAAAATATCAAAAATGAGAGCCAGATAGAGCGGCAAATTTGAGAGAGAAAGAATTTATCAAATTTGCCGTGCTAGATCACTCTCATTTCTGACATTACTTGTTGTAAATGGTATAACTATAACAATTAAGCGAGAATTTGGAAAGAGATCTATAGCCGATTCAGGGCGTTGTTGCCTCATTTCGAAAACCTTCAAGATTCTAACCATAAAAAATTTATAATAAAAGAGAAAAAGGTTCAAAAATATCTGTTTCTGAGAGCCCAAATGTGAAGTTTTCAATTCTAGATATTCACAATTCCGCCTTGGCTTGAGCATAGGCTGTGCGGGTTGAATCCGACGGGAGCTGTTCATTTGCAATGAAGATATTGCCGATCCCGATCTCTTTATCCACACCAGATTTACTAAGGACTTTCGCAACCTCCTCCGAAATTCCCACAATCATCAAACGTCGTCCTGTCTCTGCAAGAAAACGATGAATTTGACGTAAAGCCAAACAAATTGACGCATCGATTGTGCGCACATTCAGCAGCTGTAAAATCACCACTTTCAGCCCCTCTTCTTCAGCTACACGATAAATTTTAGATTGCAGCACATCCGCTGCTCCAAAAAAGAGCTGTCCCTCAGCTTGTAAAATACAAATGCGCTGATCTAATCTCTCTTCTTCATCATCTAAAGGCCTCAACTTCCCCACATTATTGAAGTCATATTCAATCAAGAATGGCACGCTCGCTTCCTTCAAGTAGAGAACAATCGAACAAATGATTCCAATGTAAAGCGCAACATCAAGCGCAAAAATCAAACTGGAAAAGAAGGTGATGAGGACTACAAAACGATCTACGGCTGTTGTCGATAAACAAAGGCGCAGATCGCGGAAGTTGATCATAGTATAGCCGATATAAAAAAGTAGCGCACTAAGCGCTGCGATTGGAATTTTGGCAACCATATCGCTTAAAAGTATCACGATGATGAAGAGGATCACTCCACTATAGATCGCCGCAAACCGCGTCTTCGCATTCAAAGAGCGATTGAGGGCAGTTCGGGAAAAACTTCCCGAGGAGGGCATCGCTCCCAAAAGTGATGATAAAAAGTTGCTCACTCCTAAACCAAAAAGCTCTTGATTGTCAGCATAAGGTGGCTCTTTAGAGCGCACATAATAGCGTCCGACAGAAGTCGCCTCAAGGAGTGAAATCAGAGCAATCGCAAATGCGGCCGGCACAGCTGCAATGAGAATATGCACTTCAAACTGAGGCCAATGGAAGTAGGGAATTTGATCGTAAAGCGGCCCCATCGTCGCTAAAGTATCGACTGGCACCTCGGCGAAATAGGCTACGACCCCCGCCATTCCAAGCACGATCAGTGCAGCTGGAATTTTACTCGAGATCCGGTAGAGCAGAGCAATACAAAGAAGCGAAATCAAGCCGACTAACAGCGATGGCGACTCAAACAGGGACAATTTGGAAAAGAAGAGCCAAGCCTTCATGTAGATCGGTGAATATCCAGCAGAGTTGGGGACTCCAAAAAAGGGAGCCAATTGATTGACGATCGTTGCAACGGCAACCCCAAGCATATAACCTATGATGACAGACCTGCTTGCAAATTTTGTGAGTCGACCCAGTCGAACCAATGAGCCGATCACTTGGAAAAGCCCTACCAGTAGAGTGATCTGCATCACAATATTGAGGGCTATAAAATCTCGCTCAGCACCGACAACTCCCCTATAAAAGGTAAAAAGAATTTGAGAAGTCGATGATTGGATCAAAATGGCAACAGCGGTTGTTGGGCCTGAGATGAGGTAGCGGGAGGCTCCGAAGCTTGCTGTAAAGATGGTACCAAAGATCGCTGCGAAAATCCCGACTGATAGGGGCAAATCGGCAACAAAGGCGTAAGCCACGGCTTGAGGAAGGCCAAGCAAGGCAACAGAGAGGGCCGCGAGCAGATCTCTTCCGAGGGCAATTCTATTATATTTTTTTAAATCATGCCAAAAGGGAAAGGGCGAAATAGGAAGATAGCGCATAGAGTTTTTTATAGAACTCTCAGGCGATTTATTCCATTTTTTTTTATTGTCGAATCGTCTATCATTAGTCCCGTTAAATTAAGGAGTTTCTGATTAATGGACCAATCGGGATTTGAGGCAGTTGAGCTTAGTAATGTGCCTCAAAGTTTAGGAGATCTACCTAGAACCTCTCTTAGAAAGCTCGCCCTCGTTGGAAGACCTAACGTGGGTAAGTCTGCTCTTTTCAATAGAATCTGCAAAAAAAGAATTTCTATTGTTGATGAGCAAGAGGGAGTCACACGCGACCGCATCTACGCAGAGGCGGAGATCTTCGGCTATCCCTTCGCATTAATCGACGCAGGGGGTATTGATCCGCGCAGTCATGATGCTTTTCGCAAAGAAATTGTACGTCAAGCTAAGGTGGCAATTGAGGAAGCGGATGCGCTTGTGATGGTGGTTGATGCGACTGTCGGGGTCCTTGATCTTGACCGCGAGGTGGCGCTTGAGCTTCTGAAAACTGACAAACCTGTCGTCCTGGCTGTAAATAAGGTTGACAATGAGTCTATGGAACTTTTAATTCACCCCTTTTACCAGTTGGGGATTACCCATATTTTTGGGGTTTCTGCTACACAAGGCACAGGCCTTGCTGAGTTACTAGAGTGTGCGCTTGGACCTTACCTTCACGAAACAATCGAACCTGAACCAGAAGAAACGATTAAACTCTCTCTCATTGGACGTACCAATGTTGGAAAGTCGACATTACTCAATGCTCTTTTAGATGAAACACGCTGTTTAGTGAGCCCAGAAGCTGGCACTACGCGTGATAGCATCGATGTTCCATTCTCAGCGGCTGGCCGCAACTTTATTTTGATCGATACTGCGGGGATCAGACGTAAGAAGTCGGAAAAGGATGTGATCGAAAAGTTTGCTGCGATTCGGACGCAAGAGGCGATTGAGCGCTCCAATATCTGCTTACTCATGCTGGATGCGCAGGTTGGTTTGACAACACAAGATAAGCACATCGCACGTTCGATTGAAATGGCGGGTAAGGGTTGCATCATTCTGCTGAACAAGTGGGATTTAGTGAAGGGCTATCGGATGGAGGGCTGTTTAAGGCTTATCCGTCAAGAGAGTCCATTTTTAGCACACTGTCCTATTCTATTCATTTCGGCACAGACGGGACGGAATCTTGACCTGATCGTGCCTGAGGTGATGAAAGTACATGAGGCGTTGACGAGACGGATGTCGACGCATCAGCTCAATAGTTTTGTCGAAAAGGCGATTCAGCTGAATCATCCTCCGATGTTGCAGGGGAAGCGTTTGCGGGTTTACTATTTGACACAGGTGAGTCATTCACCGCCAGTCTTTGTGCTTTTTGTGAATAACGTGGATTTGATGACACCGACCTATAAGCGTTATTTGGTGAATCAGTTCAGGATTCACTACAATTTCTTAGGCACACCTCTTAACTTGATTCTGCGCGGCAAGGACAAGAAAGAGAATCCTTACGCCACCTCTAAGAAATAATGTCAGAAATGATATAAACTGCGATCAAAGATCTTCAACAGAATCATCATACGAGAGTAAATCGATCAATTCTGACCGGCTGAATTTCTTGAGAACGCCCTGATCTTCTGTTGTGACAATTTCTTCCATAAGCCGTCCCTTCTTCGTGATCATACGATCGATTTTTTCCTCAATCGTCCCCTTACAAATCAGCTTGAAAACCTGAACTCCCCACTTCTGCCCAATCCTGTGCACCCGGTCAATCGCCTGATTCTCCCGGGCAGCATTCCACCAGCGATCATAAAGAATCACGACCTGGGCTGCTGTCAAATCAATACCCAAACCCGCCGCTTGCAACGAACCGATGAATACAACACACTCCGGATCTTCTTGGAAACGTTTCAGCTGATCCTTCCTATTGACTGTATCTCCACGAATCTGTGCATAACTCCAACCTTGCTGCTGCAAATAGAGCTCAATAATATCGAGCATTCCCAGGTATTGGGAAAAAACGACTACCTTCTGACCACTTGCCCGCGCCTCTTCCATCAACTCAACAAATAGATCCCACTTCCCAGAATCATGGGATTGATAGCTTTGAGTCTCCTTCAAAGCGAGTGCCGGATGATTGCAAACCTGCTTCAAATAGGAGAGAAGAGAGAAAATATGCATGAATGGGATGTTTGTATTGCGATCACGCAACTGAGCTACCATCTCCTCACGACTCTGATCCAAAGCTCCTTTGTAAAGCGCAATTTGCTTCGGAGAAAGATCGCAGTAAGCTTTATCCTCACTCTTTTCAGGAAGTTCATCCAACACTTCACTTTTGCGTCTACGTAAAATAAAGGGGCGAATCAATGCCGAAAGCTGAGCCTTCTTCTCAACATCGAGATCGCGTTCGATCGGTGTTATAAACTGAGAGCGGAAACGTGCCTCTTTAGGCATATAGCCTGGCAGCACAATATCAAACAGAGCTTTCAATTCCCGCAAATTGTTTTCAATCGGTGTACCTGTCAAGCCGATTTTCATTTTAGAATCGACTGCAGAAAGAGCGGAGTGGATTTGACTCGAAGGATTTTTAGCGACTTGGATTTCATCGAAGACAGCCACCTCGAAATGAATTTTTTTAAGATTCTCTTTTTCCATACGGAAGGTGCCATAAGAAGTCAGTATCAGACCCTCTTTAGGCACTTTTTTGAGACTGCGATTGGTGCCGTGAAAGGTGTGCACGTTGAATCCTGGAAGAAATGTTTGCAGCTTCTCTTCCCAGTGGTAGATCACTGACGTTGGACAGACCACCAGAAAACGGCCTTCTTTAAATTGGGGTTGATTGAGAACAGCGGCCATCAAAGCCATCGCCTGGTGGGTTTTTCCCAAACCCATATCATCACAGAGAAGAGCAGAAAGACCATTCTTATAGAGAAACCAGAGCCAATTGAGTCCTGTCTGCTGGTAGAGTCGCAATTCACTCTTCAGTCCCTTCAAGTTGGGATTTTCAGTCACAGTAAACTCGCGCAATTCTTTCAACAGACGGCGGGAGATATTAGCCTGAGGAGTATCAGCGGTTGGAATCGCAATAGTAGCGCTTGCTTCCAACTTTAAGAATTCCATGGTGTTGAGCTCAACTGTCACTCCGCCTTCGGTTGGTCTCAACTTCTTCATCCACTGATATTGATCCTCTGTGAGATCTAAAAAGCCAGCTTCTGTAAAGAGATAACTGTATTTTTTCTCGAAAGCTTCATGCACTTCCAACACATTGATGCTACCTTGGTCTGTAGCAAAAAAGAGTTCCGCTTTTAATCCTCCTCCAGTCCGTACAAGATAGCCAATCTCTATTTCACTTTTATGGGGACGCCGCATCCGCGGATCTACTTTGGTGAAATACTTCTCATAGACAGAGAAGGTCTCATGGAGGAAGAGAGCCAACTCTTTCCCCTCAATCACCTTTTGGTGTTGCAAGGCCTCTGGAAGCCGAAACTGCGCTGGCAGCTCACAAAATCCCTCTCCTGTGATGTAAGCAAAGTCCCCAAAGAATTGGAGCCCTTCTTCGCCCTTATAGGTTGGGCGCAAGGTAATCGATGTAGATGAAGTCACTTCTACTTCCAATCCCCGCTCGATTAAGGGCAGACGAGTTGTAAAAAAATGAGGGATGGATTCGAGCTCCTCTCTATTTACCTTAATGAAGGAAGAGATATTCTCTCTTGGGACTTCAAGACCAGGCCTAACCACTTGGCCAAGTTTGGTGTGCTGCTTGGAAAAGAAGCCCTGATCGACATAGTAGACCCAATCTCCGAAATCATGACTTCCTTTCACATCATCACTGCCGTATGATTTAGATTGAAAAACCAAGTGAGAGTTCACCTGATAGATCAGATGCGATTCGATGCTTGCAAGATGGGGCTGAAAACCCTCCATCGTATTGAGCCAGATACGGTGATGATTCACAAAGGGAGCGACCTCTTCGGGAGAAAGGACTGCTTCGGCAAAGGGGAAAACCGCTCCCTCGACTCTCACAAAACCTCTACCCTCTATGTAGGCCCAATCACCAAAGAGAGTATTCTTTAAATCTCCCTTCTCTTTGAGATAAGCGCAGAAATGCCAGTTCCATCGATCATCAAACCACATCGTGTAGGAAAGCTGCAACGGCCCATCATCGATTGGGAAAAACTTTTCTAAAATAGCGCGGTGATTGTTGATGGCTTCAGCAATCTCTTCCGGTGGAATTGCGTTACGGCTGAAAAAGCTTCCCCCTCCACGTGCAAAAAAACCAGCGCCCGATTGGTAGCTCCATCCATCGATTCTTTTTGCATCCCTTCCTTCATTGCTTCTTTCGCCATGCTCAATCAGCAATCTGCCTTCCTTGAAGACAATCTTTGTTGGCATCCCCCCGCTTTCCTGGACAAGCTTCAAAGGACTTTGCACTGTCGGTAGCCTCGGAATCAATCGAATCAGCTCCTCCTTACTTAAGGTGACCTTCATCGCAGCTTCTTTCCACTTAAACTCAATGCGAGTGGGAAAACCTTCGCTATCCTCTTCAAAAGAAACGCGAGCGGGCTCCTTATCTTCCATCAGGAACATCCATTTTGCCAAATCAAACCAGTAGGAAAGACGGAAGCGCAGCTCTCTACTGGGGCGACCATCCCGCCACCATTCAATCTCATTTTGGGGAAAATTTGAAAACTTAATCGAAGTTTCGGGCGTCTCTTTGACTCGCACCTGAAGGATCGCTTCCAGCTCGCCTGGAGCGGCTTCGATTTCAATCAGGCCCGGATATTTATAATGACCAGCTGCCCCTTCCAATTTCATATTTTCACTGCCTAGCCTATCGGCTAGGATGATCGCTAATTCGAAAAAAAAGGAGCGTTCAAAGCGCTCGTGTAGGGGAAGGTTCTCTTTTTGAAAAATAGATAGATAGGCACACGCCAAATGAGGACAACCCTCCGCGTCGCTATCGCAGGAGCAGAACGCATCTTTTAAATTGCCTTTAGAGTCGAATTGGAGAAAAGGCCAATAGCTTTCACCGCTATCTTTGACTTCAATCTGGTAAGTTGCTTTCCCCAGCTCAATTTCGCCAATGCATTTCCCTTTTAGAAGCTCTTGCGCCGCGCTCACAAATTTGGGCCACGGCAACTCTTTTTCCATAACCTCTGGATTATAAGTCTAAAAGAATTTAAGCGCCACTGTAGCTAAGAGAGTTCCATAGAAAAAGAGTTTTACAGGCCGGAACTCCCACATCTTGTGCATGATGTTGAGAATTCCCAATACAATCAATGCAGGGTAGCAGAGCTCTAAAATCGGCGTGAGGAAGGCTGCAATCCCGTTGAAATTCAATGTTGATACCAAAAACGAGATAAAAAGAACAATGCCTAGTGCAGCGACATAGGGCAATTTTTTCTTAGGGATGACATCAGATAAAAAGCGGCTCGCAACAGCGGCAAGGGCGATCTCAGTTGTCAAGCAAGCAAAGAAGACGGTGATAGCGACAATGAGGCCTGCATAAGGGCCTAGAAGCTGACGCGCTAGGGTACCAAGCATTTCATGACCCGGGACACCACCCAAGCTGCTGCTATAGGCTGCAGCCAAGTAAGAGAAGCTAACATAGATGATTGTCAAAAGCGAGGCAGCGACTAATCCCCCGATTCCAGCCACTTTCATGATCTTACGACGCGTCTCAGATGTAGACTTTTCTTTATTATCCTTCAAGCAGAGGAGAACTACTGAGCTAAAAAAGAAGGTGGCGAGCAGGTCCATCGTATTGTAGCCGGAGAGAAAGCCGGTTGAAAAGGTTTCCCAGCGAGTCAACGCGGAGTGGTCTGCGTGAGGAATTCCAAAAATTCCTTTAAAAATGATAACACCCAGTGAGATCAATAAAACGGGGGTTAAAAATTTACCAATCACATCCAGAATTTTTCCAGGGCTCACCGTCAAAAAGAAGATAAGAAGGATATTGAGAGCGCTAAAGGTGATGAGATTCATACCAGGCACATTTTCCAAGAAGGGTGCTAAAGTAGCATAAGAAATAGTGACGCAGCGAGGGACTCCAGCAAAGGGGCCGAGGACGGCTAAAATGATCGCAATCATGATAAAGCCAGGGATTTTGCCCACTCTTTCAAAAAATTTATTATAATCGCCATCAAAAAGAAGCATCGCCATGAGGCCCATGATGGGGACAATGACGGCAGTTAGAGACATCCCAAGGACGCCCCAAAAATTTTGATCCATGCTGATTTGACCTAAAGTCAAAGGGAAAACGATATTACCTGCTCCGAAGAACATGGCGAACATTGCGAAACCTGTCGACCAGATTGATGGCTTCCCAGATTGGGTCTTCATCTCTCTCTCCTTGATTAAATTAAATAATTAAATGCAAATGGCGATGTAGGTAGATGTCCCCATGGGGACAAGAGAGATTCGAATTTCGGCAGTTATGCACAATATCATGTAAGCAGTATATACTAGGTAAGAAAAGAATGCAATTGATTAAAAATCTTACTGACCGTGTGTATATAGGCAATTGATACGATTTGCAAGAAATCAGTTTACAAATGATGGCCAGATAGTAGAGATCCTTGCTCGCTCATGTTTTTAAACATGAGCGAACAAGGATAATGCCTTTTAGAAGAGGTAACGCACACCGAGTTCTCCAAGTACTCTTTCGCCGTAGTAGTTATCCCATAGCCCTTCGACATTGCCATAGAGTGTGTAGCATTTCACATTCCTTTGGCCACGGATACCATAGAGGATTTCGACTAAGTTATAGGGAGAGCCTGATCCGAAGTTCAGGGACTGGCCGAGCAGTTCGCCATCAACCTCT
>Ga0214923_10001892_pt1 | contig 28916 bp, 27 predicted proteins | sample LL1510_MetaG_FD_177993 | JGI IMG/M metagenome (GOLD analysis project Ga0214923, IMG submission 177993) | Freshwater microbial communities from Lake Lanier, Atlanta, Georgia, United States - LL-1510 | ecosystem: Environmental > Aquatic > Freshwater > Lake | place: USA: Georgia | collected...
CCCGTGATCCTGCAAAGCAAAATGTCCTTTAGAAAAAGTTCCAAAATCCTTTTTGGTTTTAAACTTACTTCCGGCAATCATTACCTTCCAGTTTTCGTCATCATACCGGGTACTCAGCAGTTCTTCTCCGTTTAATTTGAAAGTAAGTTTACCATGGTCGGCAATAATTTCAGCAGTATTCCATTCGCCAACGGGTTTTACAACTCCTTCTTTTCCGGCTATCAAATCATATAAGTTTCCTGCGCGGTGTTTGTCTATCTTTCCATCGGAGTGCCCGTCATTGTCGAGTATTTGCATTTCAGGGCCGGTATGCCACGACTCTTTAAAAAGGGCAGTGTCTTCCTTTGACCAGAAAATAATCCCACTATTTCCATTTTTGCTAATTTTCCAGTCGAGTTTAAGGTGAAAATTTTCAAACTCTTCGTCAGTAATTAAATCACCAGGTCCTTTTCTTTCCTCCGGAGTTTTTGATTTACTATCATAAAATATTTCTCCATTTACCACTTTCCAGGAGGGGTTAACTGAAGATTTTCCAAAAGTATGCCACCCGCTGAGGTCTTTTCCATTAAACAATGATTTCCATTTAGGCGCTTTTGCAGTAAAGGATAAAACTGCTTCTGCGTTTATTGATTTCGAATGAACGGTTGAAGTTCCTTGAAAGAGAGAAGTCAATAATAACAGCGGGGCCGAAGCCAGCAATACTTTCATGTGATTTATTTTATTTAGCTGATTTAAGCAGTAAGATATATTTTACCATTTGTTTGGCATCGGATTCAGAAAGCTGCGGATGGGCTGTCATGGGTATTTGACCCCATACACCCTGACCTCCTTTGATGATTTTGCCTGCCAGCATAGTTATATTTTCCTCCGTATTTTCATATTTTGCTGCTACCTCTTTGTATGCAGGACCAATCAATTTTTCGCTTACTTTATGGCAGGTAAGGCAATCGGATTTTGCAATAAGTTCTAGTCCTTTTTGATAGTCAGGATTGCTGCTAAGATCAGTTGTTGAGGAGGCAGCACTGGTAGACTCCTTTTTTTCACCTTGGTTTCCGCAGCTACATAGAAAGCTCAGTGCAAGGAGGGCAGTAGTTATTTTTTTCACGGCTAAGTATTTATTATTAGGTTCTAAAGATATCAATCAATTCCTAAAATCTTTTTATTAAATTCTTCATTTGATCCGGTTCCTGCAAAATCATCGAAAGCTTTTTCGGTAACCCGTATAATATGATTTTTGATAAAGGGGGCTCCTTCTGCTGCCCCCGCTTCGGGGTGTTTGATTGCACATTCCCATTCAAGAACCGCCCATCCTTTGTATCCATAGGCTGCCAGTTTACTGAACACAGATTTAAAATCTACCTGTCCATCTCCCAATGACCGAAATCTACCGGCTCTTTCAACCCAACCCTGATAGCCTCCGTAAACCCCTTGTTTTCCGGTAGGATTAAATTCCGCATCCTTTACGTGAAACATTTTGATGCGGGAATGGTAATGATCAATATAAGTTAGATAGTCTAAGCATTGTAAAACAAAATGAGAGGGATCGTATAGCAAACATGCCCGCGGATGTTGGCTTACTTTATCCAGGAACATCTCATAACTAACCCCATCATGTAAGTCTTCCCCGGGATGAATTTCATAGCAGAGATCCACTCCATTTTCATCAAAAACATCTAAAATGGGTTTCCAGCGATTGGCCAGTTCTGTAAAACCGGTTTCTACCAATCCTGCAGGGCGTTGGGGCCAAGGATATACGGTGTGCCATAACAATGCTCCACTAAATGTAGCATGAGCATTCAGGCCTAAATTTTTAGAAGCTTTTGCTGCATATTTCAATTGTTGAACTGCCCATTCTGTTCGGGCCTTGGGATTGTTTCTGAGATTTTCTGGTGCAAATCCATCAAATAATGCATCATAGGCAGGATTCACTGCTACCAGCTGACCTTGTAAGTGGGTAGAGAGTTCTGTTATGGTTAATCCGGCGTTTTCAACAATTCCCCTGATTTCATCTGCATAGGTTTTGCTTTCGGCGGCCTGTTGCAGGTTTATACAGCGACTATCCCAGGAGGGGATTTGTACGCCAACAAAGCCCAAAGATGCTGCCCATTCGCAAATTGTTTTTAAAGAATTGAAAGGGGCTTGGTCACCCATGAATTGGGCAAGAAAGATAGCAGGTCCTTTGATGGTAGTCATGTTTGAGTTAGTTATTAATTATAAAATGTTATACCGTGAAGGGAGTCCATTTTTCAGTTGAAGCAGCAGATGCCACCACATTATCTATAAAAGCCATTCCCCTTACTCCATCTGCGGCTGTTGGAAAGTCGAGTGCTTCTGGCGAAGGAGTTGATCCATCCAAATGGGCACTAAGTGTTAAGGCAAAATTCCGATAGATATTGGCAAATGCCTCTAGGTATCCCTCGGGGTGACCACCCGGCGTACGGCTGTTTTTAACTGCGAAGCTGGAGAGCCGATCACCATAGTTTCCTCCTGCACGTAATATTTGGGTAGGCTGGTTTAGCCATTTTACAAGGAGGGTGTTGGGCTCTTGCTGTGCCCATTCGATGCCGCCTTTTTCTCCATAGATTCTAATTTTGAGTGCATTCTCTTCTCCTGCTGCTACCTGAGATGCCATCAGAACACCTGTGGCGCCGTTGTTAAATCGAAGTAACACATTCCCATCATCGTCGAGCGCTCTTCCCGGAACCATGATATTCAGGTCGGCACAAAGCTGGGTAATTTGTAATCCGGAAATATATTCTGCTAAATGAGCCGCATGGGTTCCAATATCACCCATGCAACCGGCCTTACCAGATTTTCCGGGATCAGTTCTCCAGGCAGCCTGGGCATTGCCCTCCCGCTCAGAAAGCTGGCTCAACCACCCTTGGGGGTATTCCACCCATATTTTCCTGATGTTACCAAAAACGCCTTCTTTAAACATGGCTTTTGCCTGTTTTACCATCGGATAGCCGGAATAGGTGTGGGTAAGGCAGAGTAGCAATCCCTTCTCTTTTGCTTTTTGTTGTAATTGTTTAGCTTCATCGAGGGTGAAAGTGATGGGCTTTTCAATTACCACATGAAAGCCATGTTCTAAAGCCATCATAGCAGGATCAAAATGAACAAAGTTGGGTGTAACGATGGTAACAAAATCCATGCGCTCCTCCGCAGGTAATTGCGCCTGGTGTTCAATCATCTCGCGGTAGCTGGTATAGGTGCTACTCTCTGGCAACATCAGCATTTTACCCGAAGCAATGGCGGTTTCCGGAACGGCACTCAGGGCTCCGCAATGTAATTCAATGAGTCCGTCGATGCCGGCAGCCATACGATGGATGGCGCCAATAAACGCGTCCAATCCACCCCCAATCATTCCCATTCTAAGTTTTCGATTCATATTAATAGTATTGATAAATTGTTTGCAATTGATTAGATGATTTCTTTATAGCGGTAAAAATATCCTCTTCACTGAATATTTGATGCGGGAATAAAAATAAAAATTATATTTAACCCGCGATTGTTTTTTTCACCAACCATATGAAAGTATGCAAACTACTCCCCAACGCAACCAATTATTTGTTGCCAGTTGCCTGGCATTGCTGGTAACTTCCTTATCATTCGGTATTCGTGCCGGTATTTTAGAACGGTTAGGTGTTCAGTTTAATCTGAATACTGCACAACTAGGTACTATTGCAGCTACTGCTTTTTGGGGATTCCCATTGGCAGTAATTATTGGAGGTATGGTTGTTGATATTATCGGAATGAAAAAGTTATTGCTGATTGCATTTGTATTTCATTTATTGGGAATTGTTTTAACGGTATTTGCATCCGGCTATTGGCCCTTATTCTTTTCAACGTTATTAATAGGTATTGCAAACGGAACCGTAGAGGCAGCATGTAACCCACTGGTTGCAACCATTTACGCAGATGATAAAACAACCAAGCTGAACCATTTTCATCTATGGTTTCCAGGTGGAATCGTTATTGGAACGTTGTTGGTGTTTTTCTTAGATAAGGCAGGAATTGGCTGGCAGGTGCAGGTAGGTTTGATGGCAATTCCTACGTTGATATATGGATTTTTATTTAATAAGCTTACCTTCCCGGTTACCGAAAGAGTTGCCAGCGGTATTTCAACCAATACCATGTATAAGTCGTTGCTGAACCCGCTTTTCCTGGTAATGATTGTATTAATGTTTGGAACAGCAATTACCGAATTGTTTACAGGACAATGGATTGATGTTTTATTGAAGAATGTTTCTGATAATGCCATTTTGTTGTTAACGATTGAAACAGGCATTATGGTAATTGGGAGAGGATTGGCGGGTCCTGTAGTACATAAATTTTCTCCTACTGGGGTATTATTGATGTCGGCCATTTTATCGGCTTTGGGCTTATATATGTTGGGTCATTTTTCGGGAAATATGTTGTTTTTAGGTGCTGTAATTTTTGGAATGGGGGTTTGTTATTTTTGGCCTACCATGTTGGGTTTTGTTTCTGAAAATTTACCAGAAACGGGTGCTGTTGGGTTGAATTTGATGGGTGGTGCGGGAATGTTTGCCGTGTCGGTATATACCTATTTTATGGGCGGATATTATGATACTTTACTTGCCAATCATCTGCCGGCAGGCACTGCTGTAAGTGCAGCAAGTGCTGAGATGTTGAGTGAGGCAAAAAAGTTAGCGGGTCCAGAAGTTTTAAATGTAACTTTAGTAATTCCGGTTATATTATCTGTGGCGTTTGCGTTGTTGTTTCTTTATATGAAAAACCGGAAATCTGCTTCGGTACAAGCATAAATAATCTTGCATGAAAACAAGTAGAAGAAAAGTTTTGAAGAACATTTTGGCCGGATCTGCAGCGGTTGCTTCTGCTCCTTTATTGCAGGTTACGGCAAAAGCACAATCTCCCGTTATGTTACAAGGGAATATCAATCACTCTGTTTGTCGCTGGTGTTTTAGCGATACCCCACTCGAACAACTTTGTGCTGCAGCAAAAGAAATAGGGTTGGTGGGGATCGATTTGGTTGGTCCAAAAGATTGGGAAACATTGAAGAAATATGGATTAATTTCTACCATGTGCAATGGAGCTGAAATTAGCTTAACCAAGGGCTGGAATGATCCACAATATCATAATCAGTTGATTAAGAATTATACCGAGCATATCGAACTCGTTGCTGCAAAGGGATATACCAATCTAATTTGTTTTAGTGGTAACCGAAATGGAATGGCAGATGAACAGGGGCTACAAAATTGTGTGGATGGATTAAAAAAAATTATGTCCCTGGCAGAAAAGAAAGGGGTTGTAATTCATATGGAACTGTTAAACAGTAAGGTAGATCATAAAGATTATATGTGCGATAAAACACCTTGGGGTGTAGAATTGTGCAAGCGAATTGGCTCTCAAAATTTCAAGTTGTTATATGATATCTACCATATGCAAATTGATGAAGGAGATGTGATACATACGATTCGTACGTACCATCCGTATATTGGCCATTATCATACAGCGGGTGTTCCAGGCAGACATGAAATAGACGAATCGCAGGAGTTATATTATCCCGCAATTATGAAGGCAATATTGGCAACCGGATTTAAAAATTATGTTGCACAGGAATTTATTCCGGCAGCTTCTGATAAAATTGGCTCACTTCGCAAAGCCATTCAAATTTGTGATGTTTAAAAAAACCGAATAATAAAAACCTATGGCTGATCAAACATTCGATGCAATTGTGGTAGGCTCCGGAATAAGCGGGGGCTGGGCTGCTAAAGAGTTAACTGAAAAAGGACTCAAGGTGTTGATGCTCGAAAGAGGTAGAAACATCGAACACATCAAAGATTATGTAAATGCCAATAAAGAGGCATGGGATTTTCCGCATCGTGGAAGAAAAACCCAGGAAATGATTAAGGATTATCCGGTTCTTAACCGCGATTATCCCCTTAATGAAACCAATCTCGACTACTGGGTTAATGAAAAGGAAAGTCCGTACACGGAAGTAAAGCGTTACGACTGGTTCCGCGGCTATCATGTAGGAGGCAGATCGCTGATGTGGGGCCGCCAAAGCTATCGTTGGAGCGATTTAGATTTTGAGGCTAATGCAAAAGATGGTATTGCTGTTGATTGGCCTGTTCGTTACAAGGATATTGCACCCTGGTATGATTATGTAGAGAAGTTTGCTGGTATCAGTGGGAATCGCGATGGACTGGTGCAGTTGCCCGACGGTCAATTTTTGCCGCCTATGGATATGACATGTGTGGAGAAAGATGCCTCCAAGCGATTGAAAGAATATTATAAAGGTGCGCGTCAAATGATTATTGGAAGAACGGCCAACTTAACTGTTGCACATGAAGGTCGAACCAATTGTCAGTTCCGTAATAAATGCTGGTTGGGTTGCCCATTTGGAGCATATTTCAGTACACAGTCCTCTACGTTGCCTGCAGCACAAAAAACCGGCAATCTAACACTCCGGCCCTGGTCGATTGTTACAAAGGTTTTGTATGATAAGGATAAAAAAAGAGCAACCGGAGTAGAAGTGTTGGATGCTGAAAACAATCAAACCTATGTGTATAAGGCAAAAATTATTTTCTTAAATGCGAGCACATTTAATACTACATGGATATTAATGAACTCTGCAACCGACATCTGGCCCGAAGGGTTGGGAAGTTCCAGTGGAGAGTTAGGGCATAATATTATGGACCATCATCTGGGCGTAGGCGCGGGTGGACGTGTTGAGGGATATGAGGACAAGTATTATTATGGCAGAAGAGCCAATGGAATTTACATTCCCCGCTACCGAAATTTATTTGGTGATAAGCGTGATTATTTGCGTGGGTTTGGATATCAGGGTGGTGCAGGTCGTGCGGGATATAATCATGAAGTGCCTGAATTGAGTATCGGTGGAGCTTACAAAGATGCATTAACAGAACCCGGTTCATGGGGAATGAATATTGGCGGCTTCGGAGAAATTATCCCAGATCATGCCAATAAAGTAACATTGGATAAAACCAAAAAGGATAAATGGGGCTTACCGGTATTATCATTTGATGCAGAATTGAAAGAGAATGAATTGAAGATGCGAAAAGACATGCAAGCAGATGCAATGGAAATGCTGGAAGCTATGGGCGTAAAAGATGTGCGCGGTTGGGATTCCAATGGTATTCAGGGCAGAGGAATTCATGAGATGGGAACGGCACGAATGGGAGCTGATTCAAAAACTTCTGTAGTAAATAAAAACAATCAGGTGTGGGATGCACCCAATGTATTTATCACAGATGGTTCGTTTATGACTTCTGCAGCTTGTGTAAATCCATCATTAACTTATATGGCATTTACTGCAAGGGCAGCTGATTTTGCCGTATCGGAATTGAAAAAACAAAATTTGTAATAACCGCTAAATACTTAATTAAAATGAATAGAAGAGAAGCCATATCCAGTGTTACCTTACTATTGGGGGGAACATTATTGGGGGCAGAAGCCTTTTTGTCGGGTTGTAAAAACCCTGCAGCAGATTCATCATTTAGTTTCTCTGCCACTGATATTAGTTTTTTAAATGAAGTGGCAGAAACGATTTTGCCTGCAACTTCAACCCCCGGAGCAAAAGAAGCCAGGGTAGGAGATTTTATGACAGTAATAGTGAAAGATTGTTATGAAGCTAAAGATCAGGCCATATTTAAGGAGGGAATGAGCAAGTTACAGGAAGCATGTAAAAAAACTTCTGGTAAATCTTTTATGGAAGCGACTCCCGAACAGCGCCATGATTTGTTGGTGGCATTAGATAAGGAGCAGAAAGAATATCAAAGCAAGAAAAAGCCGGAAGATCCAACTCACTATTTCCGAATGATGAAAGAATTAACGCTTTGGGGATATTTCACTTCAGAAATTGGAGCAACCAAGGCCCTGCGTTATGTTGCTGTTCCCGGTAAATATGAGGGATGTATTCCGTATAAAAAAGGTGATAAAGCCTGGGCTACCTAATAGGTTCTTTAGCCGAAGGGAATTATTGTATCACCAACAAAAAGAAATTTATGTCTATTAATAGAAGATTATTTGTAAAAAATGCTACACTGGCTGCAACAGCCGGTTTAAGTTTACCGCTGCTCTCAAAAGCTGCTCGCAATGTCGCTTCATTGGAAGCAACTGCTCCATTGTCTTTTGGTATTCAGTTGTGGACCGTAAAAGAAGATATGGGGTCCAATGCAAAAGATACACTTGCTAAGCTTGCAGGATATGGTTATAATCAAATTGAAAGTTTCGAAGGTCCTAAAGGGATGTTCTGGGGCTGGAAGCATACTGAGTTTAAGAAATACATGGACGATTTGGGAATGAAGATAATATCAAGTCATTGCAACCACCTTGTAAATTTCGAGCAAAAAGCTGCCGAAGCTGCGGAAATCGGAATGGAATATTTGATTTGTCCGTGGAAAGGACCTCAGAAAAATATCGATGGATTCAAGAAAGCAGCCGAAGAATTCAATAAGGCAGGAGAAATTTGCAACAAAAATGGAATCCGATTCGCTTATCATAACCATGATTATTCATTTAAGCCAATTGATGGACTGGTTCCACAAGAAGTAATGATGAAGGAGTCGGATAAAAATCTGGTAGATTTTGAAATGGATATTTATTGGGTGGTGGCAGCAGGAGAAGATCCAATGGTATGGTTTAAAAAGTTCCCAGGTAGATTCAAGCTTTGTCATGTAAAAGATTTGAAACATACCGATAAGGGTCATGAATCTGTGCAAATTGGAAAGGGCAATATTGATTTTCCTACTGTACTAAAAGCAGGCTCAAAAGCAGGCGTAACTAAATTTATAATTGAACAGGAGGCCTTTACAGGAACCAATCCGTTGGAAAGTGCTGTAGCCGATGCGGGATATATGCGGGGATTGCGGCTGTAATTTTTTTTCTGAGCTCTTTACATGGACCATTTTGAAAAATTGGATGAAACAGTATGAAAAATTGGGTTAGTAAGTTTGGAGGTTGGTTGCCTCTGTTAATAGTACTTATTGCTATTATTCAAAAGGGTTGTTATATTAAATCATTTTCATCTTCTGGCGATGATAATTTAGTTGCTTCTTCAATTATCTACGGAAAAAAACCTTTCAACGAATCAAAGGTTCGAATTACTATAAATGACCAAGGGAAGCCAACCTATCACAGTTTACCTAAAAAATTAGCCAGAAAATTAGACTCTACTGGTAATTTAATGCCGGTTTTGCGACAGCTTCACTTTTTGTTTCCACTTTACGCTGTTCCAAATGAAACTACCTATGCCCCATTGCAGTTTTTTATTACGGCTTTTTTAGTTAATAATGAGCAGTTTTTATTTACAAATATTGTAATGGGAAGAATTCCCTCATTAATTATTTACTTTTTAGGGCTATTATTATTTCTATATATAATGGTAAGGTATTTTAAGGGGGCAGAAAATCAAATTGCCCTTAATTTTTCTTTATTGATATTAGCTTTTTCTTATGAGCATATTATCTACTCAATACAGATGGAAAGCTATGCTATAGGAGTTTTTGGTTTGATTTTTTTAATTTTCTCATATTTATATTATACAGATAAATATTTGTTAAATGAAAAATCCTCTTTCATCATTATTGGTATTATCTGTTCAATTATGTTACTGATGCAGTATCAGTTATTGATATTCTCATTTGCTGCAGTTTGTAGTATCATTTATTTATCAATAAATAAAAATATTTCTTACACTGTAATAGCTAAAAGGATATTTTTTTCTGGGGTGTTTTTTCTGATTTTTTTTATACCCGTTTTTTTTATGTTTTTGAGTAAGCATACAAATCATGTTGCTACACATTTAATTGGTTACAATATCAAAGTTCTGAAATACTGGTTTCCAGGTCATAAAATTTCTGATTGGAAAGATGGTGTATTTTATTTTTTAAAATTTTTTGGCATAAATTCTTTTGAGGTCTTTAGGTATATGACAATGACCTTTAAACCTTTTACTTACTTGGAGGGCATATCTTTTGCTATTTCATTTTTGCTTTTGGCAATAGGATTTTTTCACATCTTTTCAGTTAAAAATGATAACTATATAAAAAAGTTGAATATTTTTTTATTTTTTTCATTTCTTTTCTGGATTGCTGTATTTATATCTGGTCGTATGGCACTAACTCCTGACAGACATTCTTTAATTTTTCTGCCAGTATTTATTTTTTTAATTTATTTTGGTTGTGTTAGAATAACAAACTTATTGGATCATCATATTAAATTCCCAAAGATTATTGGGATGATTTTTATATCAGTTGCTCTAGTTCTACTTTTAATTTCGACAAATGATTTTTTAAAAAAACGACTCGAACCCTTTTTTCTTTTTAATCTAAATGAAAAGACTATAAGTAATAATTCTTTAATAATTACTCAGGATAGAATTATGTATTTATTTTCAAAAAAAAATAATTCTCCCGTTTATTTAGAGTGTGATGATTTATCAAGGCGGGGTTGGCTAAATTCTCCGAAACAAAAAGATTTTATTCCTGATAAAATTTACTTTTTAATGAGAATTGAAGAGTTCCCGCTTTTGGGTGATGAACGTATTATCAAAGACAGAACTAGTATCCTTTTGAAGCAGGAGAATTTTATTTGTAATTTGCCAAATGAAATTATAAAAGAGAATAAAAAACTTAATGATTTGTTTTTAAATCAGGGTTTTAAAAAGAAAATCGATACAATGTATTCCGTAAATGATGACGAGTTGCATGAGATTTTTTTACGAAAACGTAATACACGAATTGTCGTTTTTGAAAAAAGTATTTAGCTTATAATAGACACAATTACTTTTATAATTTTTCATCTATAGCAGAAGACCTACTAAAATAATTCTGCAACCTTCTCAATAGGTTTATTTTTTCATTTATAGGTTTAAGAAAAGCATAAAACTTTCGGGAGTCGGCTCAGATAGCCAGGAAAAATTAAATATTCAAATCCAATAAAAACTGAAAATTTTATACTCTTTAATTTACCGGATTTTAGGGGGGCTGATAAAAAAACTAATGTAAAATAACTTTTGGTTATAGACTTAAACCAAAAACCTCTTTAAAATTATATGAAATAATTGCATTTTTACGACAAACCTAAATTTTAGATAAATTTTCTCATAAATAATTAAATTTAAGACTAGCATCTAATGTGCTTACTAAGGAATTTTTTTAACTAGATAAGACGGTTTTGTAACCCTAAGTTGAAAGATCAATTTTTATAAACACATTGAATTAGAAGCTCATATATCTATTCAAGTAGAATAAATGATAAAATAAAGGGGAAAAGTGTAAAATTAATCATATAAACATCCCATAAAACTATCGAAAGAGATTTTAACTTTGTCTCAAATGTATCTAAATGTAATAACTTAGTGCATCTTCAAATATGAACAGCTCCCTTTTTTATTTTTACCGATATAGATTTTTAATTTTCTATATTTTTATTGGATTTATCAGCCTCTGCCTCGAATGGCTGATGATTATTTTTCTAAAAAACTATCATTTTCCTATTTGGGCGGCTAACCTGATTGGGCTTGGATCCGGACTTTTACTCGCCTTTTTTCTTAATATCCGCTTTAATTTTCACATCTCTCCCGCTAAAAGGAAAAAAGCGCTGTTATATTTTGTATGTATATCTGCTTTCTCATTTTTGGTTCAATTGTATTTTCGTAATCAGCTCTTGGAATATGGAATTTCATTTCAGCGATCAAGATTTTTAATTTCGGGGATTTTATTTTTCTTCTCATATTTATTGCACCGGAGATTTAGTTTTAAGGACTATAAGAAAGTTGGAGTAGCTATATACGCAGATGGTGTTGATGATGTACAGAATATTTATAATAAAATATCTCATGTTTGCGACTTCATTCATGTTGATATAGTTGATAATACATTTAAGGCAGATGCAATTGACGTTAAAGCATATAAAGCAGAAGTGGTAAGAGCTTTTTGGCAAAAAAAACCTATTGAAGTTCATATCATGTCTACCAAACCAGGTAACTGGTTACCTGATCTAACACCTTATGTTAATACTATCTATGTTCATATGAATGTAGAGGAAGATTTGGTAACGATCTTAGAAAAAATCAGAACAGCTGGTTGTAACCCTGGTTTAGTTTGGACAGTAGGCGAGCGTTTTCAGTCGATACTGCCCTATCTTGCACATGTAAGGCACATACTAATTCTTGCTATACCAAAGCCAGGTTATTCCGGACAAACTTTTCAGATGGAAGCCCTTCAAATGATAGAGCTTATTAATGAATTGCCTAATCGGGATGAATATTTTTTATGTGTAGATGGAGGTGTAAGCAGATCAACTGTGGTATATATTAATGCTGATGCGGTAGTTTCTGGAAGCTATGTTTTAAATGCAACTGATCCGGTTAAAAATATAATGATACTTCAAACTTCAGCTGAATATGAAAGATATTAAACGCTTTCGTGTTGAGCTAATTGAGTATCTTACAAACGATTCATTGCTCAAGGAGTTAACCGAATCCGTAACTATTGTTGGATCATTTCATACAAAAGATGATATTTCCGCATTTAGCGACATAGATACCATTGTTATAGTTAAAAAATTAAATAAAATTTTATACGATCAAATTCTTAATCTCTTCAAGTCTATTTCACTGGATCGTTTTGGCCTAACAGGCTATGAGGTTATTGTGAATCCTACTTTCGGTCCACTGAAATTTAATAAGGAAAATGCATTGGTATTTCATGTAATGATTTATGATATTGATGGCCATCGCAAACATGTAGTCGATAGCCCATTTACATGTTACGAATGGCAACAATTTTCTCCAATAACAGGCAAAGCGTTATATGATATATACCCCAGCAATGCATTATCACTAGATGACATTGCCGGTTCGCGAAGAAGCTTTAAGAGTTACCTAACAGATTTAGATAAACAATCTATCACCTATAGATCTTATCAGTTCAATGAAGATGAGTTTACTGAAGTGAAGAATAGTTTTGAATTAGACCAAAAGCATCAAATGGAGTATGCCTACCATATTTGTAAGTTTCTGATGCTTAATATCATGAAGATTCTTTATCAAAAACCCATTAATTACAATGATGATGAGCTTGCCGATATATTTTCAAAGCAGGATGCTGCGCTTGAATTAACAAAAGAGAGTTTTCAGCAGCTTTCTTACCTCAAGAGAAGCGGTGAACTGTTTCAAATTAATTCTCTTCAAAATATACGCACACAGGTTCAAATTATTAGTGACTGGTTTCATAATTTGGTCAAAAGTCTTCCAAGGGTACATTTTTATCGTCATTTACCAACTGCCTTAAATGATGGACGTTTTTTGGGCTCGTTAACTAATCCGGATATTCTTTCCTCGCAAATTGAGCCAAATGAATCATTAGAACTTTGTTTTTCTAGCGAGCTTACACGTGCAATTTCCACTGCCGCTTTGCTAGCTGATTGTGAAAAGGTAGCAACTTCATTATTGAATGAAATAAACTATGGCAAGGCCGAGGGTTTAACCTACCATGAATTAAAAAATCAGTTTCCTCATGTAATAGCCGCATGGAATAATAATGAAGATATACCATTTCCTGAGGGTGAAAATCTGGAGGATGTCGCCAATAGACTAAACTTATTTATTGAAAAATATATTTTAGATAGTCCGTATATAAATATTGGTGTAGTAACACACAATGTGGTTCTACGGGTATTACTGTCAAAATTATTTTCCATTCCTTTATGGCAGTGTTATCGATTTCAGATACCACATGGAGAACCTATTTCTTGCCATGTTTGGAATAAAACGCTCATTCCTGCGTTTACAGCAGAACAACGTATAAAATTCAGAGAACAATATTTAGAATGGAAAGCTCAGTAAAAAAATACGGAATTTTCTGGATCCCTTCTGCTTTGATCTGTGATAAAATCAATCAAATTAAGCAAGCTGTTATTCAATTAGATTCGGAAGCAGATTATGTTTATCATCCAGTTCATTCAACCATTTTTTTATTTAATTCCAAGGCACAACCTGAAGAGGTTGAAGTAAAATTTAAAAAGTTACTAGAACAAAAATCCGCTTTCGAATTAATCATAAATGACTGGAAAATTTTTCATAACGACCTTATAACAGGGAAGCATACCCTTACTTGGGGTGTTGAGCTGAATCAGTCATTTTCAAATTTGCAAAAAAGTATTGCTGAATCAATAATTACATATCCGGTGATTCCTATTGAATATCCGGTATGCTGGAAAGATGATTATGAATTATCATACAAGAAATGGGGCTTCCCATTTGTTGGCGCCCATTGGATTCCTCACATTACTGTTGCTTCAGTAACAAGTGAAACGTTGGCAACCAATATTCAGCAAGAATTTCCAGTACACCCCCAAAAAGAAATTTGTAGTGAAATTGCCTTATTTTTAATTAGCGGTCATAAGCATACACATATTACTTCTTATCATTTAAAATAATAATGATTGTTAATTTAATACCTATGGCAGGGGAAGGACAGCGATTTAAAAATGCTGGCTATACTACTGCTAAGCCTCTCCTGGATATTGATGGCATTCCTATGTTTGTAAGAGCCGCAAAAAGTTTGCCCCCTGCCGATGAATATATATTTGTCTGTAGAAAAGATCAGGTTGATGCGTATCAACTGAATATAACAATCAGTACATATTTTCCTAATTCAAAAATTCATTACATTGACTCCCTCACACAGGGCCAGGCTATAACTTGTATTTCAGCAAAAGAACTAATTCCGGAAGAGGCTGTTTTAAATATTGGCCCATCTGATAGTGCAATGATTTATAATCACGATTTATATGATGAATTTTTGCTCAATTCACAAAAAGGAGCACTTGTATGGACAATCAGAAACGATCAGGCAATATTGAAAAATGTGAATATGTATGGGTGGGTTGCAGCAAATCCTACCAATAAATTGATTGAAAGCATTTCCTGTAAGGTTACAGTTTCTAACCAACCGCAATTTGATCCGGCGATTATCGGATGTTTTAGTTTTAAAAAAGCATCTTATTTTTTTGATGCAGTTCAAAGAATGATAGGAAAAAATGACACGATTAATAATGAATTTTATGTTGATATTGCTATGAATCATGCTATAGCCCTTGGAACAGGGGTTTACCTGTTGGATGTGGATGAATATATTGGTTGGGGAACACCGGCAGATTATGAAAATTATTTACAGCGTTTAAAAGATTACAAAAATGAAGGCTAATGCTGTTAACCGGTTGTTGTCGTTTACGTTGACCAGATATTTACTGGTTGGAATTGGGGCTGTGGCGATTGATGTTTTTACATACTTTTTATTAATTCATTTCACTTTGATAACTCCATCTTTGGCAAAGAAGATAAGTTTTATTGTTGGCGCAATCTGGAGTTATGTAAGCAATAAAAAATTTACATTCCGAATAAGCAATGTTTCATGGTATGTGCCCCTTCTTTTTGGAAGTGTATATTTTCTTGGCTTTTTGCTTAATAGCATTGTTCATGATTTTGTTTACAACCTTTCCTCCAGCAAAATCTGGTCTGTTTGCACAGCTACGGTGATTTCGGTTGGATGGAATTTTGTAGGACAAAAATTTATTGTGTTTTCAAAGAAATCTATTCAGAATGATTAATCTCTCGGTTGTAATACCCTGCTACAATGAAGCTTCAGCTATTCCGCTTTTAATTGAAAAGTGCGCAGCTGCTTGCAGCAACAGAGATGACATAGAATTTTTGCTGGTTGATAATGGATCAACTGACCAAACTCAATTGGTTTTTTCTACCCTCCTGACAAACAATTCTTATTCTTTTATAAAATTGATCACCGTAAAAAGAAATGAAGGATATGGCAATGGAATTCTTCAAGGATTATTGAGTGCTAAAGGGGATATCCTCTCTTTTACACATGCCGACTTGCAATGTGATCCCTTAGATGTTATACGTGCATTTGATCAGTATGGAGAGTTACTTTGGAATAATCGGGGGATAGTAAAAGGAAAAAGAGTTAATAGGTCTTTTGTAGATGTGTTTTTTACATGGGGAATGTCTGTACTCGCATCCTGGATGCTTGGCGTGCAGTTATCAGATGTAAATGCACAACCTAAAATTTTTCACAGAAATTTTTTCGAACAACTTGTTAATCCCCCGAAAGATTTTTCTCTCGACCTCTTTATTTTATATAGTGCTAGAAAAGGGGGGTATAATATTGAATCTTTCCCTGTAATTTTTTCAAAGAGACATTCAGGAGAAGCAAAGGGAGGAGGTTCGTGGAAAGGGAAAATCCGTTTAATTAAGCGAACATTTAATTATATACTTGCATTAAGGAAAGAAGTACTTAATACTTAATTATGGAAATAGTTATTCATCGAGTAAATACGCTTGCGAAACTTACAACTGTGCCCAATAATTATGGTTGTGAAATCGACATTCGGGCGTTTGGTAGTGAATTAATACTAAACCATGAGCCCTTTATTTCCGGTGAACGTCTTTCTGATTTTCTCGAAAATTATAAACATGGCATCCTAATATTGAATGTAAAAGAGGCAGGAATTGAAACTGCAATTTTGGATATGGTTGCAAAGGCGGGTATTAGCCGATATTTCTTGTTGGACGTAGAATTTCCCTATATATACAATGCAGCCAGAAGAGGTATTCGTAAAATTGCAGTTCGATTTTCAGAAGACGAGCCTATACAACTCATTCAAAATTATAAAGAGATGGTTGATTGGGTTTGGATTGATACAATTACCCATTTCCCTGTTACAAAAAATGAGGTGCCATTATTAGAATCATTTCAAACCTGTATCGTTTGTCCTGAAAGATGGGGAAGACCTCAAGACATTCCCTTAATTAAAAGACAAATGCAGGATTTAAATTTTAAACCAACAGCAGTAATGACTTCGCTGGAATGTACTCCAATGTGGACATCCCAATAAAAAGAGCTGCTGTCTTTCTTCGACAGCAGCTCTTTGTTTAAATTTTTTATCAAATTTTAAACACCCAAACTCCAACCTTCTCTGTAAGTACGTTTTACAAACTGATTGGCTTCATCAAAATTGGTGATACGCATGTTTGGACCATCCCACATTAATTTGATATTTCTACCGGGATAACTTTCTTTTCCCTTATTATCCTTTCTTGAAACATAATAGCTTCTAATAGCAAGATTTCCCATTAAAACACTCTCGGTTAGCGGTCCTGCTATATCAAAATTAGAACTAAGGTTTTTTGCTTTTTCACTTCCATAGCCTTCTAATGCGGCTTCTACCCATGCGGCATAGTGTCCGGCATCTCCTTTCGGAACACGTGCAACCGTTTGCGGAACTTTAGTTTCGGCAGTTCGTGATGTAGGTAACAATTTTGGTAACACTCCATAGGTACCACACATCATCTTTCCTTTTGTTCCAAGGAATATTGCACCATTTCCACCATCTCCCATCATTTCGTTTGGTTCAAGTTCCTCAGGCCTTACTGGTTGCATTCCGCCATCCATCCAATGTAATTTCACATCCGGCTTTCCATTTTCACCTTTAAAGGTTAATGTGATATATGAAGAAACAGGTCCGGAATCTGGATAAAATCCTCTTGTCCAGTTTTCAATATAGGGAGTAGCCACACTACACTCTGCTGAAACAGGATAGCCAAGGCCTAGTACGGCGAAAGCAGGGGCCATAATATGGCAAGCCATATCTCCCAAAGCACCTGTACCATAATCCCACCAGCCTCTCCAATTAAATGGAATTAATTTATCAACATAATCACGATAGGGAGCCGTACCTAACCATAAATTCCAATCTAATCCCTCGGGAACTGGAGGCTTCTCTTTCGACCAGGGAATACCTTGAGGCCAAACGGGACGGTCGGTATAGCAATAAATGGTATGTACATCCCCAATAACACCTGCATTATACCAGTCTTGAAGTTGACGAACTCCATCACCGGATGCTCCCTGATTTCCCATTTGTGTTACTACTTTATAATCATGTGCGGCTTTTGTTAAAACGCGGGCTTCGTAAATGTCGTGGGTTAGGGGCTTTTGAACATATACATGTTTATTCAACTGCATTGCACCCATGGCAACTACGGCATGCATATGGTCGGGAATAGATACTGAAACAGCATCAAAGTTTTTATGTTCTTTATCTAACATTTCCCTGTAATCGGTATATACTTTCGCTTTGGGGTATCGGGATCTGCTTTTGGCGGTTTGGCGTGAATCTACATCACACAGAAAACCAATTTCGGCTTTGCCGCTTTGGTAAAAACTCCAAAGGTCACTTTCGCCCTTACCACCGGCCCCAACACCGGCAACAACTAGTTTTTCACTGGGAGCCAGAAATCCTCTTCCTAAAACATGTCGGGGAACAATGTAAAATCCGGCAGCTGCCATTGCAGCATTTTTAATAAAACCCCTGCGGGAATCGGCTTGAGGCTTTTTAAGCAAGTCTTTCTTTTTCATGTGGCAATTTAATTAAACAGTTTTTTGGAGATATGAATGTAACTATTTTATCTAAAAAACAGCACAGATTATCCTTATTTACTTAAAGGGTACTGTTGTTTTTTAATGGGTCTTGGCTTTGCAGAACTTACTGACGCCATATTTGTTACCTTGTGTAGTAAAAAACAGTTTATGGAACTTTCTTCTCTAACAGATATGCGGAGATATTTTGAATCAGGCATTACGCTACCCTATGCATTTCGTAAACAGCAGTTGCAATCATTACAGCGGGCAATAGAGTCCCATGAGGAAGATATATACAAGGCCCTTGCCAAGGACCTGAGAAAAAATCGGGAGGAATCCTATGCCAGTGAAAATGGCTTTACGCTTGAAGAGTTGAAAGTAACGCTCCGTAACCTGAAAGAATGGATGGCACCCGATGGAGTTCCTACTAACCTGTTTAATCTGCCTTCCCGAAGCTATATTCGGAAAGAGCCGCTGGGCGTGGTTTTAATCATTGCTCCGTGGAATTATCCCTTTCAACTTTTATTAACTCCCCTAATCGGAGCGATTGCCGCAGGTAATTGTGCCGTTGTAAAGCCCAGTGAATTTGCGCCTGCTACAGCAGAGGTGGTTGGTAGAATTATTAAGCAGGTATTTCCCCCCGAATATGTTTTGTTTGTAGAAGGAGATGGAGCAGCTGTAATACCTGAAATGATGAAGGGTTTCCGGTTCGACCATGTTTTTTATACTGGCAGTACCCATGTGGGAAGAATCATTTATCAGCTGGCAGCCGACAAACTGGTTCCTGTAACCCTGGAACTGGGAGGGAAAAGTCCTGCTGTTATTGAGCCCGATGCCAACCTTACTGTTTCAGCACGCAGAATTACTTTGGCTAAATTTATGAATGCGGGGCAAACCTGTGTAGCCCCCGACTATGTGTTGGTACCAGAAAATTTATTAAAGCCATTTTCAGAAGCCGTTGCCAAATGCATTCGGAAATTTTATGGAGAGGATGTTGCCAATTGCTCGGAGTATGGAAGGATTATCAATCAAAAGCAGTTCGACAGGATTAGCAGTTATCTCCATTCAGGAACCTTGTTATGCGGTGGTAAAACGCAACGCGACGATTTATTTATCGAGCCCACTTTACTTTCGGATGTTTCCCTGGATGCGCCTATAATGCGAGATGAAATTTTTGGCCCCGTTTTACCGCTGATTCCTTTTACAACCCGTGAACAGGCAAAGTCGATTATTGCACGTAATCCGAATCCGCTGGCATTTTATGTATTTACCGAATCGAAAAAAACTGCCCGTGAATGGCTGGATGCAGTTCCCGCCGGAGGGGCTTGCGTAAACAATGCCAATATGCATCTTTCTAATATGGATTTACCCTTTGGCGGAATTGGTAATAGTGGCATTGGTAGCTATCATGGGAAACAGAGTTTTGCTGTTTTTTCCCATAATAAATCCGTTATGCGAACGCCCACCTGGTTCGATCCTTCTATGAAGTATCCACCTTTTAAAGGTAAACTTGGGTTGCTAAAAAAATTAATCGGCTAGTACGTTAGAAAATGGCGACTAGTATCAATTGATGAAGTATGATTAAAAAGATAGGCGTATTGTTGATAATATTTGCAGCCGCTTTATACATCATAAAACGAAAAGACATGACGTGGCGACAATCTATCCTTCGGGTAGGATACCCTTTGCTCACAATAAAAGAAAAATGGTTCCCCAGCCAGCAAAACCGACTCGAAAACAAACTTTCCAAGCCGCCAGCAGTATCTTTTTTTTCACTGAAAGCTAAACGAAATGATGGAACCGAACTTGTATTTAGTGAGTTGCAGGGCAAAATGGTATTGATTGTAAATACTGCCAGCAATTGTGGTTATACGGCACAATACGAGGAGCTGGAAAAATTACATCAATTACACAAAGACTTGATCATTCTGGCTTTTCCGGCAAACGATTTTAAACAACAGGAAAAAGGCAGCGATACGGATATTGCTAATTTTTGTACGGTTAATTATGGAGTAAGTTTCCCTCTGATGGCTAAAACCAGTGTAGTGAAGGGAAGCGCTCAGCATCCGGTTTTTCAATGGTTATCCGATGCTACTAAAAATGGCTGGTGCAATAAGGCGCCTGTTTGGAATTTTAGTAAATATGTGATAAACAAAGAGGGGGTACTTACTCATTTTTTCTCGCCGCAGGTATCCCCTTTATCGGATGAAGTGGTGAGGGCAATTCAGGAGTAGCATCAAAATCAGAATTACACCGGACACTTTTCATGATAATTAATCAGCTCAATGGGCATCCGCTCAAAGTTATATCCCTGATAGGTTTGATATACCTCATCTAATACTGCCAATATTTCCTCCTCAGTCATTAATGTAACCAGCCTGTGTCGAAACTCTTTGATGTTAGGTAATCCTTTCAGGTAATTGGCATAATGCCTCCTCATTTCAAATATACCTACCATTGGCCCTTTCCATTCCAGTGATTTACGTAAATGTTTTTTACAAACTTCAATTCGCTCTTCCAGAGTAGGAGGTGCCATTAATGTACCTGTTTGTATATAGTGTTTGATTTCCCGGAAGATCCAGGGATATCCAATCGCCGCCCTTCCAATCATAATGCCATCTACCCCATACCTGTTTTTGTATTCGGCGGCTTTTTGCGGACTATCAATATCTCCATTACCAAATATCGGAATATGGATGCGGGGATTGTTTTTTACTTCAGCAATCAACGACCAGTCGGCCTGGCCTTTATACATTTGAGAGCGGGTTCGGCCATGGATGGCAAGTGCTTTGATACCTACATCCTGTAAACGTTCGGCTACTTCAACTATATTTTTACTTTGCTCATCCCACCCCAGGCGGGTTTTTACGGTAACCGGCAACTGCGTACTTTTAACAACTGCCCGAGTAAGTGAAACCATCAGGTCGATATCTTTCAAAACCCCCGCTCCGGCACCTTTGGTTACTACTTTCTTTACCGGACAACCGAAATTGATATCCAGCAAATCGGGGTTTACGGTTTCTACAATAGCGGCACTTAGTGCCATCGCTTCTTCATCTCCCCCAAAAATTTGAATCCCTACCGGACGTTCCTCTTCAAAAATATCCAGCTTCTGCCGGCTTTTCAGAGCATTGCGAATCAATCCTTCACTACTGATGAATTCAGTATACATGAGATCGGCACCATTGTCTTTACACACAGCACGGAACGGGGGATCACTTACATCCTCCATAGGCGCCAATAGTAGCGGAAAATCAGGCAGTTGTATCTTGTTGATGGTTACCATTCAATAGAATTCGATTAAAAAATAAAACATGCTTATCTTACATCGAATTTGCAAAGGTAAGGTGTTGCTGTAATTGTATGATATACCCAAAAAAACTCATTCATCAATATCCCTCCCAACTAGCCCTGCTGCTGGCATTAACAGGTGGGTGTTTTATTCTAAGCGGACTGGTACTTGCCCTATTGGGGAAGCTAATTTTTCATGTACCCCTGGCTTCACTTCCTGCAGTAATGATGCTGAAAGAGCATGCCAACTGGGCAAGATTGATCAATACTATTATTGCTGCTCTTTATTTCGGATTATCCCCCCTTATCCTGGCATTTATCATCAGCAGTTCCCCTTTTCGATATTTAGGCTTTAACTCAAAAATGCAGCTCCGCCAATTGGGAATTGTTATAGCAATCACCATTGCATCTATCATACTAGCTGGTGCTTTGGCAGAACTCAATCAATTAATTCCGCTGCCAAAAGACTGGGCAATTAGTGCAAGAGCAATGGAAGCGGAGTATCAAAAATCTATAATGGCTATGGCCTATATGCCCAATTTTGCTCATTTTCTATTTACGATGCTAACGGTAGCAGCTGCCCCAGCCATTTTTGAGGAATTGCTTTTCAGAGCGGGGTTACAGCCTATATTTATTGGGATAACTCGCAACCCATTTTGGGGAATACTGATTACTGCTGTTTTATTTAGTGCAATCCATTTTTCGTATTATGGGTTTATTCCAAGAATAGCTTTAGGAGCTTTACTAGGGTTGGTTTATTACTATGGAAAGAATATCTGGCTCAATATTTTTTTCCATTTTTTAAATAATGCAATTATTGTAGTGCAGTTGTATATTGCTGGTTTATTTGGAAAATCCATAGAAAAAACGATGGACGAAAAAATGCCCATTTGGTGGGGAATAATTGCTGCTGTTTTGTTGATTTTTTTATTTCAGCAGTTTCGAAAATTGTCATCTCCTTATTGGAGTACACCTCCTTCTTTATTTAAGCTAAATCCGCCACATGAATCAGCCCCGCTGGATTAGAATATTTGAAACCCGCAACCTCGCTGAAGCATCTATCGTGCAAGGTTTGCTGGAAGAAAATGGTTTGCCAGTTCAAGTATTAAATAAGCAGGATAGTTCATATTTGATGGGATATGCTGAAATTTATGTTCCGGAAACCTGCTTGCCTGCAGTAGAAATGATTTTGGCTGGCAACTACCTCAATTAAAGATTTGCAATAAAATGGCTTTACAAATTCCCGTACTTAAAACACGTGCAATAACAGCAATCATTTTTGTGGCGGTTATGCTAACAGGATTGTTTTGGAGCAAATGGAGTTATCTCATTTTATTTTCTATAATACATCAGGGCTGCTGGTTTGAATACAATCAGTTGCTGTTGAAAATAGATCCCACGTATAAAAATAGTAACAGCATTCATTATAACAGTATACAACTGGCCGGATGGGGTTTATTATTGTGGGGCGCAGATGATCATTTTCGTATCGGAGAGTTGATTATACCACAACTGGGTGGTTCTATTACTTTGGCTGCTACCATACTTTTTGTAGTAAATGAAATACTCAGAAATAAGGAGCACAATTATCGGTATCTATTTTATGCAATAGCTGGATTTTTATATATATCACTAGCCTGTTATTGTATGATGCATTTTTATGGAAATACATTTAATACACAATTGCCACTTCCTTCTCCATTATTGCTGCCAGTAACAATTATTGCCACCATTTGGATAAATGATACAATGGCCTATCTAGTTGGATCACTGATTGGCAAAACTCCTTTATCTGCCATCTCTCCTAAAAAAACATGGGAGGGAACCATTGGTGGAACAGTACTGGCTGTTGCTGTAATTACTGCAGTAGCGGTGAAACAATTTTCACTACCCATGCTTCCCGTTTTGACAATTACCCTAATAACAGCCATTGCAGGCACTTTTGGAGATTTATTAGAGAGTAAATTAAAAAGAATGGCTGGCGTTAAAGATAGTGGCAGTTTCATGCCCGGACATGGTGGTTTCTTAGATAGGTTCGACTCTTTGCTGATAGCAGCAACTGCAATAGGGTTATTTTTATCTGTTTTGTAATCTCCATTTATAATGGATATGTGATTTGATGAATCCGGACTATCTTTGCATCCTAATCAAGTGATATGAAAATTCATCGGGAAGGATATAACTCTATCGCTATTGCTGCTTTAGTATTTGGCGTTCTGAATCTGGCTAATTTCTCTTTGCTCAGTGATGCCTATCCCCGTTTTGCTTTGGTTATCTTTTTTCTAACCCTAGGTCTCTTCCTGTTCCTTGTTTCTTTTTTCCGCATTCCATCAAGAACATTAACAATAGACGATGGAAAAATTATTTGTCCTGCCGATGGAAAAGTAGTGGTTATAGAGGAAGTAACAGAAGTGGAATATTTTAAAGATAAACGCTTGCAGGTTAGCATATTCATGAGTCCGGCCAATGTGCACGTTAACCGAAATCCGGTTTCCGGGGAAGTGGTTTATAATCAATATCATCCCGGATTGTATTTGGTTGCCTGGCATCCCAAATCGTCTACCGATAATGAGAGATGGACAGTAGTTGCCCGACATAAAGAGGGGGAGATTTTATATAAACAAATTGCAGGGGCTTTGGCGCGTAGGATTTGCAATTATACTCCGGTGGGTACACGTATCCAGCAAGGGGAGGAATTTGGGTTTATTAAATTTGGCAGCCGGGTAGATATTCTGTTGCCATTGAACGCAAAAGTGCAAGTTCAACTAAATCAAGTAGTTAAGGGTGGTGTAACCGTGCTGGCAACCTGGTAATTTATTCCTAAGCGCTCAGTTTTGGTGAACCAATATATTTTCGTACCTTTATATATAAATTAAAACAATATATTATGAAAAAAGTATTTGTTCTGGCTACTGCAGCTTTCCTGTTGGCAGGTACTGGTGTAGCTAATGCATGCGATGGAAAAAAATGCGACAAAAAAGATTGTGGCAAAAAAGAGTGCTGCAAGAAAGATGGTGAGAAAAAATCTACCCCGGCTTCCAGCAAAACCGCTAAAAAAGCTTAATACATTCTCTATGATGTATACATCCCCTTCCTTGGAAGGGGATTTTTTTTAGAATATATTTTCTAGTTCTTGCAGATGAGTTACTGTAAATGTGGGTTGAAGGTCGGTAGTAATGCCCAAGTGATTTACAAATACAGTATCTAAACCCGCATTCATTCCTCCCTGAATATCTGCATCCAGGTTGTCACCAATCATAATGCTTTCTGTTGTTAATGCACCCGCTTCCCGAAGTGCGTGTAAAAATATTTCTTTGTTCGGCTTTAAGCTATTGCTGGCTTCGGAAGTGGTTACCACTGTAAAAAATTTCGAAAGATTTGCGTTTCTAAGTTTGTTATGCTGCACTTGTTCAAATCCATTTGTTACCAGATGCAGGGAATAATTTTTTTGTGTTAGGTATTGGAGAATTTCTACCGTGTGAGGAAATAAATTACTTTTTGTTGGCAGTACGTCTAAAAAATCAACTGCCATTTTTCGGGAGAGCGTTTCATCAGCCACTTTGAAATCCAATAAAGCCAGCCACATCCGTTTCCACCGCAATTCGTCTTGTTTAATTTCGCCACGGGTATATTTATCCCACAACCGGTGATTGTGGTAGGAATATCGTGTAAAAAAAGGTTCAAAGTTGGGTATGCCCCTTTCATGTAGTGAAAGTGAATTAAATATATCTAGCAGTGATTCCCTTGCATTGGTTTCAAAATCCCAGAGAGTATGGTCGAGATCGAAAAATAGGTGGCGGTATTTCATGCTGCAAAATACATTGCTGTTTTGGATAGTTACCCGGAATCGGCAAAAAACCTGCAACTTTGTTGATAATAATTTTTATCAACATGAAAGTGGTTATCACGGGAGCTTCTAAGGGAATTGGTAAAGCAATTGCAAATCAATTTGCTGCAGCAGGATATGATTTGTTCTTGTGCAGCAGAGGCGAATACGATTTATATCAAACAGTAGCAGCCTTACAAACCCAATATCCGCATGCGAATATAGCTGCACAAGTGGCCGACATGCATCAACCAGCCTCTGTAGCGGCTTTTGCCGACTGGGTATTAACGCAGGGTGTGCCCGATATTGTGGTTAATAATGCCGGACAGTTTATTCAGGGAAATATATCAGATGAGCCGGCAGGCACATTGCATCATTTGATGGAAACCAATTTGTACTCAGCGTATCACCTAACGCGGGCATTATTGCCTTCAATGAAGGCAAATGGAAAGGGGCATATATTCAATATATGTTCTATAGCATCTTTGCGTGCTTACCCTAATGGAGGAAGTTATGGAATTACCAAGTATGCCCTTGCCGGATTCAATGCGAATTTGCGGGAAGAAATGAAACCACATGGAATTAAAGTAACCGGTGTTTTTTTAGGAGCTACTATGAGTGCCAGTTGGGAGGGTGCCGGAATTAATCCTGAAAGAATTATGCAGGCAGATGATGTTGCCAAAATGATTTTTGCTTCCACCCAGCTTTCCGCCGCCGCCGTAGTGGAAGATATTGTGATGCGTCCCCAGTTAGGAGATTTATAGGAAGCAGGTAAGTTCGCTCCTGTAAAATGATTGTATGGGGAATATTTTCATTTAGCCTTTTCTATTCATTAGTACATCATTTTACTGTCTCGCCCGGGTAATTCATAGGCCAAGCGTTGTATCTTTAGTGAATAAGACAATATGAAATTTCGGTTACTCATTTTTATTTGTGCTATGATGCTATTTCCAAAGCTGCAGGCATCGGATAGCAGTTGGATTCGTATCAATTTATTGGGATATCCAACCCGTGCACCTAAACAGGCAGTGTGGTGCAGTAAAAGAGCCCCGGCTCCTAACCGATTTTTTGTAATCAACCAACTTACCGGAAAAATTGTATTGGAAGCATATGCTGATACTTCCTTTGGTGCGTATGGACCATTCACTCATACAGCCAGATTGAATTTTTCTGCCATACGAATTCCCGGAAAATATTATCTGCGAGCCGGCAATTGTACTTCACCGGTTTTTTCAATTAGTGACACGGTTTATAATGGCACGGCTGATTTTTGTTTGCAATACATGCGTCAGCAGAGAAGTGGGTTTAACCCATTTTTACAAGATAGTTGTCATACCCATGATGGATATACTTTATATGGCCCCATGCCCGATAGTACACATGTAGATGTAAGCGGTGGATGGCATGATGCCAGTGATTATTTACAATACAGCTCAACTTCTGCCAATGCAACCTGGCAACTATTGGCAGCCTATCGGGATTTTCGTTCAGTATTTTCAGATCGATATAAAGGAAGTGGGCTGTCTGGAAATAATGGAACAGCCGATGTATTGGATGAAGCCCGTTGGGGAATTGAATGGCTATTAAAAATGCATCCTCAGCGAGATTGGTTATTTAATCAGTTGGGGGACGATCGGGATCATGTTAATATGCGAATACCGAAAGAAGATCCATATTATGGGAGGGGTTTTGAGCGGCCGGTGTATTTTGTAAATGGTGAGCCACAGCAGCGGGGCAAATTCATGAATCAAACTACTGGATCGGCTTCCACTGCCGGAAAATTTGCCAGTGCCTTTGCATTGGGTGCGCAGATTTTTGAAAAAACAGATCTTGCTTTTTCAAATACATTATATCAAAAAGCATCATCTGCCTGGGTATTCGGATTACAAAAGCCCGGATATACCCAAACAGTTTCGGTTCGCTCACCCTATATCTATGCGGAAGAGAATTATGTAGATGATATGGAACTTGCCGGTGCATCTATATATAGTATGACGGGTAAGAAAGATACCACACTAATTCATTTATCCCAGGCATGGGCAACGCAGGAACCAATTACTCCCTGGATAAAAAATGACACAGCAAATCATTATCAATGGTATCCATTTATCAATGAAGGTCACGGCGAATGGGCTCGTTTGCTTTCAGGATCTCATAAGGAAAAAATGTTGGCATATTATCATGAGGGAATGGAAATCATTCGTAAGAGAGCAACTAAAAATGCCTTTATGCGAGGCATCCCTTTTATCTGGTGTAGTAACAATCTCACCGTTCAGTTTGCTGTTCAATGTATCTGGTATCGTAATTTATCAGGCGATAGCAGTTTTCAAAATTTGGAACAAGCGAATATAGACTGGATACTTGGATGTAATCCATGGGGTACCAGCATGGTATATGGCCTTCCGGAAAAAGGTGATACGCCGGAAGATCCTCACTCTGCTTTTACTCACCTAAAAAAATATCCAATTTATGGTGGTTTGATAGACGGACCTGTTTATACATCCATTTATAAGAATTTGATTGGAATTCAGTTAATGGAGCCCGATGAATATGCTCCCTTTCAAAGTGATCTGGCAGTATATCATGATGACTATGGAGATTACAGCACCAATGAACCCACCATGGATGGTACGGCCAGTTTAATTTATTTATTGGCTGCACTACAGGCTGAACACAATCAATCTCAAAAACACGATTATACAATACAGCAGGGTGCCGTTATAAGAGGCAGTGTTCAAAATAAGTCCATTGCACTGGTTTTTACTGGGGATGAGTTTGGTGAAGGACTTCCAGCTATTCGCAAAACTTTGGAAGTAGAAAAAATAGCTGCTGCTTTCTATTTTACAGGAAATTTTTATAGAAATCCTTCCTATGCAAATGAAATAAAAGCATTGTATAAATCAGGACATATACTAGGACCTCATTCTGATAAACATTTATTGTATTGCGATTGGAAGAAAAGAGATAGTACCTTGGTAACGAAAGATTCTTTGCTGCAGGATTTAAAAAATAATCTTGCTGCAATGCAAACATTGGGTATTTCGGAGCACAATTTTTTGGGATGGTATATTCCTCCGTATGAGTGGTGGAATTCCGAAGTTGCCGGCTGGTTGGAAGATGTAGGTATCCGACTTTTTAGTTGTACTCCAGGACTAGGAACTCCCGCAGACTATACCTATCCTGAGTTAGGTAAGGCTTTTAAGAGTAATAATCAGATAGAAGATATACTTAACAATTCAGCTCAGCAACAGCCCAGTGGGTTAAATGGAAGTATCCTGCTTATTCACGCGGGAGCGGATAGTCGCCGAAAGGAAAAGCTATTTTCGCAGCTGGGTACAATCATTCAAAAA
>Ga0214923_10001893_pt1 | contig 28914 bp, 28 predicted proteins | sample LL1510_MetaG_FD_177993 | JGI IMG/M metagenome (GOLD analysis project Ga0214923, IMG submission 177993) | Freshwater microbial communities from Lake Lanier, Atlanta, Georgia, United States - LL-1510 | ecosystem: Environmental > Aquatic > Freshwater > Lake | place: USA: Georgia | collected...
CCAATAACGGCTTGATCTCTTCATCAAGCCTTTCCCGGTCATTGATGATTGCCTGAGTAATCGTAGCTACCTCCCCCTGCGTGGGGATATCCATTTCATAGCCACGATTGAAATTTTCAATGACCGATTCCAAAGAGACAGAATAATCAAAGGATTCCATCACGTACAAAAGTTGAATAATCAAGGATCTGAAATCGCGTCGAGTAGTCGCCAAATGTTGGGTAGTTGCTGTCTCTTCCATCCTATTCAGCCCTCTTACACACGTTCAATGTAAGAATTATCACGGGTGTCGACCTTGACCTTCTCACCTTCGTTAACAAAGAGAGGCACTTGAATGGTCACGCCCGTTTCTAGCGTTGCTGGCTTGGTAGCCCCACCTTGAGCGGTATCACCGCGTACACCCGGAGGGGTTTCTTTAACTTCAAGAATCATGAAAAGCGGAGGGGTAACACCAATAGGACGTTCCCTGAAATAGAGCATTTCGTATACCTCTTGCTCTTTGAGGTAGCCAATCACATCTTCCAAATTCTCTTTATTAAGGGAGATTTGGTCATATGATTCTTGATCCATGAAGTTGTAAAGGTCGCCGTCGGAATACAGATATTGCATGGAGCGTCGTTCAAGTTGAGGATTTTCGAACTTTTGTTCGGAACGGAAATTTTCTTCGAAACTCGATCCGGTGATCAGATTTTTAAGCTTGGCACGTACCAGCGCGCCGCCGCGGCCCATCTTGTTGTGCTGGAAATCCAACACGACATGTGGCTCATCGCGCAGCAAAATTTTTGTACCTTTACGAAAATCGGTCGCTGATATCATCGAGGCTCCTCTAACTTATCTGGTTAAATATGGGCAAAAAGACGTACCCATCAGTATAAAAGGGCTATCATAAAAAGCAATCGCGCCAGCTTATTCTTCACAAATGACGTAAAAGGGATAGCCTACCGAGATTAAAAGGCCCCACGCTTACGAAAGAGATACTCATGGACATGCACATGCTCAGGAAAATCGACCCCTCTGTCGCCGCCATCATCGACCACGAAGCCCAGCGGCTTGAAAAAACGATCGATCTTATTGCCTCTGAAAATTACACCTGGACCGCAGTTCTAGAAGTAAGTGGCTCCATACTAACCAACAAATATGCGGAAGGGTATCCGGGCAGACGGTATTACGGCGGCTGCGTCTATATTGACGAGGTAGAAGATCTTGCGCGCCAACGATGCCAGCAGCTATTTGGTGCAGAACATGTCAACGTCCAGCCACATGCGGGATCGCAAGCAAACATGGCAGTCTATTTTGCGGCACTCAAACCTGGCGATACCATTCTTGGCATGAACCTCGCAGCCGGTGGCCATCTTACACACGGATACTCAATCAACTTTTCAGGCACCTACTACAAATACATCAACTACGGTGTTAACCGCGAAACCGAATCTCTTGATTACGAAGAAATTCAAAAACTTGCAGAAGAACATCGGCCAAAAATGATCATCTGCGGCGCGTCTGCCTATTCGCAAATCATCGATTTTGAAAAATTTGCAGCTATCGCGAAATCGGTTGATGCATTTCTGCTTGCCGATATTGCTCATATCGCTGGTCCTATCGCCGTCGGCCTGCACCCTTCCCCTATTGCTCATGCTGATTTTGTCAGCAGCACCACCCACAAAACTCTGCGCGGGCCCCGAGGAGGTTTAGTCATGTGCAAAGAACCGTATGCCCAAAAACTTGATAAGGCGGTAATGCCCGGCTTGCAAGGCGGACCCCTCATGCAACAGATCGGCGCAAAAGCGGTCGGGTTCTGGTATGCACTGCAACCTGAATTCAAAACGTATCAACAACAGATTCTGGAAAATGCCACCACAATGGCGACTACGTTTGCCGATCTTGGCTACCGCATTGTGTCTGGTTCGACAAAAAATCATTTGATGGTTATCGACCTTCGATCAAAAAACATCACCGGCAAAGAAGCTGAAGAGCTGCTGGGAAGCATTGGCATTACCCTCAACCGCAACTGTATTCCGTTCGATCCTCAAAAACCCCTCATCACAAGCGGCATACGGGTAGGAACTCCGGCAGTTACCAGCCGGGGATTTAAGAAAGAGCAAGTACAGGAAGTAGTACACATTATCCACGAAGCACTGGAGAAACGAACTGATTTGCATGCCCTCAACAGTTTGGCAGAACGAGTACAACAGCTATGCACAGCGTATCCGGTATATCCACACTGATATGATAATCAAAAAAGGAGATCATCATGAAAGCAGAGTTTGATAAGTTCGCGAAAGAATACCGAACCACACACAGCACGCCACTCTCATTGACTGGTGAGTCAAGCGATTTTTTTGCGGAATACAAGGCTCACAAGTTAGCCGAGTGGCTCCCAGAGTTTTTGGAAAAAAAACCAGCTACCATTCTTGATTTTGGATGCGGAGATGGGGTCATGACCAACTACGTGCACCAACAGTTTCCACAAGCAAAAATGTATGGTTGCGATCCATCGCCAGAAAGTATTGCGCTTGCTCAGAAGAACTTTCCTGCCATTACTTTTGCTGTTTCCGGCACGCATCTGCCCTACTCTACGCCATTCGAAGTTATTTTTGCAGCGGGGGTGTTCCACCACATCCCGTTTGAAGAGCATGAGGCATATCTTATAGAACTATACCGGATCCTTGCTCCTGGAGGCATTTTGATTCTTTTTGAACTCAACCCCTTCAATCCTGGCACACGCTATATTTTCAAACATGCACCGATGGATGCTAATGCAACGATGCTCACACCCGGCTATGCGCAGAAGCTGCTCCAGCCTTACGGAAAGCCATGCACCAAATTTTATGGTTTTTTTCCCCACTTCTTACGTCGTCTGAGGTGGACAGAAAGATTTTTGACCAAGGTGCCTCTTGGGGGGTTGTATGCCTCTTTTTTAAAAAAGAATGCTTAACGTTTCTGCATCATCCACAGCAGCGAATGAATGCCATAGAAAGCAGCAATGGAACAAAATCCTACCAAGTACGGCAGGATGGGAATCGTAGCCAAACCGGGCAAAGCCGCAAAGCACAGCGCCAAGAAATAAGCGAGATCGATATACCACGGCTTGCGGTACCAGAAGGCAGCAAGTAATCCAATGTTGGCAAACAAAAGAAAATAAAAAAGCAATATCCCTGCTTTGGCGGACAGTTGACGTATCACATACATGGGGCGGGAGAGGCAAATCCTAAACACTTCATTACGCAAGAGAACATCATAGGCAGGCGAACAGTAGATGATGTCCCGCTTTATCTCTCTCGCTCGCTTTAATCCACAACTATCTTTGTACTCAATATCCAAATCATTGGAAATAAAACCGAGCCCAACATAAATACTGTGCCAAAATGCATGTTTAAACTCGTGCTGCTCGCACTGAACTCCCTGCTTGTGCAAGTACGCATCGCGCGCGCTCATCACAGAATTAAACCACACATGATAAACAGCCATCCCAGCCGCACAGGCAAAAAGTAAAAATAAAACACGTTTCCATTTTTTCATGCGCAAGGCAACGGCTGTCAGTAACATAATCCCCAATGCATACCCACCAAACATCCGTATCGCATTCGTGAATGCCATTACCCAACCTGCCAACATGCCGAAAAGGTACAACGGTAAGGTTTTATTTTTCTCAAGAAACACAAAGATCCATGGCATAAATGAACAGGCAAAAAATGGGGCAAGATACGTATCCCCAATGTGCCATGAAACAAGAGCAACTCCCATCACACCAAGAAGCGCCAGCAGGCGCTGCGCCCACGTCACAGCGAGGTTCCAGAAACCAACAATCGCTATTACCGCAGCCGTCAACGCAAATCCAAGATCCCACCACCACAGAGCAGATTCAAGAGAAAATCCAAAGTTTCGTACCAAAAAAGGAACGTAGTAAAACAGCTCAGAATCACTGCCAAACCCTTCTTCCAATGGCGTTATAATCCCATCTCTAAGGCGCAAGAATGGAAATCCTGTCTGATTCCATGCGGCCAGGGTTTCTTGAAGCGCTCGCAACCTACATGAAGAAATAATCATCAGTCACCCTTTTTAAAATTGACCTCCGCCATCACCACATAGGGTTGTTGCCGTTTCTGAAACTCGTACATGCGTATCAAATATTCGCTCAATATCCACAGCAACATAAAAATGAGCCCAACAAGCACATAGAGCAAGAAAAACCCCATGCCATAAAGAATATGTGGCATGCCAAGTGCCCATAATTTTATAAGGACATATCCAACTGCAAAAAATCCAACAAAGAGGAGAACAAACCCAAAATAACAAAGCAATCGCAGAGGGGCAGTTGAAAAGCAGATAAGCCCATTAAACGCGAGCGCTACCATTTTATAAAACGTATATTTAGAGCTTCCCTCTTTACGTGCAGGCTGATGGTATTCCACGAAGGTACAAGAATAGCCGAGATTTGCGATGGCCCCGCGAATGTACCGAAATCGTTCTCCGCAGGTATTAAGCTCACGAACCACTGACGCATCAAGCAGTCTGAAATCAGCTACCCCCTGAGGAAATGTTTCTCCGGAGAGCACATTAAGCGTCCACACATACAGCCGAGAGGTAAGCTCCTTGAAAAATCCCTCTTCTGTCTTACTGCGTTTTGCATACACAACCGGATATCCCTGTTCCCACTGTCTCACTAGCTGTTGGATAAGGCTTGGGGGGTGTTGCAAATCAGCGTCGAGAGAGATGACTGCATCGCCTGATGCCTTGTCATAGCCCGCAGTTAAAGCAATCTGATGCCCAAAATTTCGTGTAAAACAAATTCCTTTCACTCGACTGTCACGATGAGCGAACTCCTCAATGAGATGCCAAGATGTATCGGTGCTTCCATCATTCACCAGGATGATTTCAGAATCGTACTGTTCTGCGAAAAATTCCATGAGCTCGCATAATTTTGTATGCAACAACGGTAAACTTTCTTGCTCGTTGTAAACGGGCACCACAAATGAGAGTTTTTTTTTCATGTCAGTGATAGGCAAGAAGTAGTGCGTTGTACCGGCAACTGCACCTGATAGGGATGAGTCTTGAAGAATTCACGGTACCATGCACAGGTTTCTTGCAACCCTTTCTCCACACCAAAGACGGCTTGCCAGCCAAGCATTTTGCGAGCCTTAGCACACGAAAGATACTGCTCTGGGATTTCACCTACGGCCGTATTTTGGATGATAGGAGTGAGTTCTTTTTTGTCCAGCTCTGCGGCAATGAGATCGACCATCTCAAGTACCGTTAATGGCCGCTCTTCACTCAAGTTGAACACATGGCCATGAATGCTTTTGTCATCCATTTTTTCTGCAATAGTCAGGTACCCATGCACGATATCTTTGACGTAGACATAATCACGAACGAGCAGGCCATTAGATCTAACAATAGGGCGTTCATCGGCAAGCAATGAACGAATAGTAGCCGGCATAATGCGATTAAAATGGAGATCGCCCCCACCGAAAATATTACCACATCGGGTGATACACACAGGCAATTGATAGGTATAAAAATAGGACTGAGCCAAAAGGTCAGAACAGCTCTTTGAAACATCGTAGGGATGCTGCGCAAGCAAGGGCATATCTTCGGTGTATGGCAACTGGGCAGCGGTTCCATAGGCTTTGTCACTTGATGCCACAACAATCTTTTTAACCCAAGGCGACAAACGACAGGCTTCTAGCAAGTTCCAGGTGCCTTCGATATTTGAATGAAACGTTGAAAGAGGCGAACGATTGGCGTAGCCCACAATGGCTTGAGCCCCAAGATGAAAGACTATCTCGATATCGAACTCGTTTAAAATCCTGACAAGAGAGGAGAAATCGCAGAGATCACCGGAAACGACATTAACTTTTTTATCTAACCCCCGCATGATGAGCAATGAGGCGGGCACTTGATCGCGCATTAGAACGGTGACTGAAGCACCCTGAGCTACCAACTCTTCAACCAGCCAACCTCCGAGAAGACCCGTTGCTCCTGTTACAAAAACTGAACGGCCGTGCCAGTTGTATCCCCCCGCTTTTGTCATGTGTCTACCTTTGAACTACCTACTTCCTTTTTTCCACCGCGTGTGGATCACAAGTGTTCTCCTTTTCTGAAAAAAAAGCAAAATTTTAAGGCTATTTTCAAAGATTGCTGTGTTCTATTATCTTTTGCACATGCGCTCGCCATGTGTACTGTTCGACTGCTTTTTTGCGAGCATTCTCACCCATTTTTTGTCGGTATGCAGAGGGCAGGGAAGCAAGATATAAACAGGCCTCCACAAATCCCTGAACATCATGTGGGTCAATCAGAATGCCAACTTGATTGGATGGTAAAACTAATGCATGATTTTTTAGCTCATCAATAGTAAATGACGGGCTTACAATATCCCTCACCTGGTCAATGTTGGAAGCAATCACGGGCCGCCCCATACTCAAATATTCAAACAGTTTGGTGGGCGAACCAAAAAATTGTGTTCCATCCGCATTCGGCTGAGTAGGACACAGAAATGCATCACACTCAGCAAGATACGAAGGAATCTTATGCGGTAAAATTTTACCCGCAAACGCAACATGTTCTTTTATGCCTTTGCTTTCCAGTTCAGCCTGCAAGAGAGCCCTACCAGGCCCTTCACCTATAAGCAAAAAATGAACGTCTGCATTTTGCCCAACGACTGCCGGAACAATATCCGCAAACAACTCCGCCCCATGCCAGGCTCCGAACGTTCCTACAAATCCAAACGTTGTTTTCATTTTTGCACGCAATTCTTTTTCAAGTTTTGTGCAAATGCAACCGCATCTTCAGAAAAAGTATCTGGTATACTCCATCCAACTGCTTGCTCAAACCGTTCCATCGATATCTTGAAGTCGAAAGGCTCAGAAACAGGAGGCCTATATCCGCCATATATGATCGGACTGGTATCTTTCTGAACACCTTCTGCCAATGTTTCAACAATTTCCCGCAATGAGTAGCTCTGTGACGCTCCAATATTAAAGATAAGGTCTTGATCAAGGGCAAATGTTGCTCTTATCAGTGCTTCACCCAAATGCTTTACGTGAGCATAGGGGCGCCTAATATCAGGGGGCATTACCGCCAAAGACTCCCTCGTTTCTAAACTTTTAAAAAGCCGCGAAAATAGCTTCTGCTGGGGTTGAAATTCACCAAAAAAATGGCCTATCCGAGCCCACAATAATGCTGTGTGCGGAAAATGAGTGCGTTTTACATGATTCAATATAGAGTACAATGACCGCTTTGTTTCACCATATAAAGTGGCTGGAATGAGCGGAGTATCTTGTTCACCTAACATTGTTGCCGACCAATCATACTCTGCGATAGAGCCTGCCCCTAAAAATACTTTCCCTCCATGGTTCGCAAAAGCTTTAAATAAGGCAACTGAATAATAAATCCAGTCAACGTTCTTGAGCGAATGCCAAAATTCTTGAGGAGGGACATCCCAAGCGAGATGAATGCAATGAGTTGGCTGTAGTTTCATCATTAGGGAAGCGCATGCTGAAGCATCTGAAAGATCACACTCTATCCAAGTAAATCTATTATCAAGAAAAGGACCGGGCACCCCTTTATAAATGCAAAATGCTTGAAAATGATCTTGTCGCTTGGCCAAAGCTTCTATAACGCTACCTCCAACAAACCCTGTTGCTCCTGTAAGCAAAATTTTAGTGGCTATCATATTTTATCTCTTTCTGATCATACAAAAATCCCTTCTATTCGTTGTTTGATACACAGAATCTGAAAACGCATTACTTGGTAGTACCTTTTTTTAATATTCCTTCACTTTTATCCAAAAATAATTCGCAAAACTCATGCATCACACTTAAGACGTTTAGCAAGCAATCATCATAGATTCTCATTAAATTTTGATTGCTTAATTGAGGAATAAGAAGATTTTTTGGGCCAAACTGTATAGGGAGAAAAGGAGCAAAATTTTTTATGATTTCCACGATTTCATGATTACTCACGTTTGATGCACTACAGACATTATAAATGCCGCTGCAATCACTTCGCGCGAAGAATAGCAGTATCCTAACTAAATCGTAAATAACGATATAGTTTCTACTCATCTCCGCTGATTCTTCCAATTCAATTTTTCCCTGCTCTCGCGCTTGCCGTAGTACGGTCCAAAAAAATGTCGGCGCATGGGGAGTATAAGCAAGCACATGTGAGGGCCTCACTATGACATAAGGCCGCCGGCAAGAAAATCTCACGATCGATTCACCCAACAGTTTTGTTTGATTGTAAAAATCGCCAGCGGACACTACAAATCGCTCTGTTGCTTCATTTCCTTCTGTAAGCCCGTTATAGATCCGAGTAGACGACAAATATATTATTTTTGAATACATGGCTCTCTCGAGCCATTCATTTAGGTGCACAACATGGGCATCCACAGTCCCATAATTTTGATAATTCACCGTAATTCCCGCACAGTAAACAACTATACCGTAATCAAAATTCGGCTGTATCTTGTATCCACGATCTGTCTCTATAAGTTCTAGATCAGGCTGCCGCTTAATGAGATCAACAAGGTGTGAGCCAATAATTCCCTTAGCCCCTACTACTGTTACTCTCATCTCGCATCCTTATAAATTTCAGCGGATTCCCCCCATAGATCCCATAGGGCTCTAATTGTCCCTTAACAAGGGATGATGCCCCGATCACGCACCCTTTAGCTATGTGCGTCCCATCTAAAATAACCACATTGGCCCCTATCCAACAGTCATCCTCTATTACTATACCTCCCCGCGACGGCAAAAATCCTTGCTGCCTAATTGGTTTTTCTTGGGATGAAAACGCATGGTTGACAGGAGCAAAGGTGCAGTTTGAGGCAATAAGAACATCGTTTCCTATCGTAATGCCATTTCCTGAATAGAGAACACATCCTGAGTTGATATAACAATGCGATCCAATTGAAATATTCCCACTGCCTCCGCAAAATTTTATTTTCACAAAACTATCAATCACTGAATTGTCACCAATAGAGAGAGTGGACCCGCGGACTGATGTTTCAATATCTGCATATTTTGATATTTTAGCACGCGCAGAAATACTCACTTTTTCCCTTCTTACAACTCAGACACTAGTTAAGCTTACTTTACTTTTTATACCCCCCATGTTATTCGACATAAAATTATTAGTTTTAAGGGAAAGAGCAACCATGAGTCCCATAGAAAAATTCAATGCAGAGAAAAAAATACTTATCAAAAAATTAGAGAATCCATCTCTTCAAGAACTCTCACAACGATGGCTGGAACAAAGTTTCTCCTTGCAATATCAATATAATTTTACGTGGTGTGGGATACCCGTTATCCAATACCCTCAAGATCTAGTTGCTATGCAAGAAATTATCTGGGAAGTAAAGCCAGACCTTATTATCGAAGCTGGTGTAGCGCATGGAGGAAGTGTTATCTTTTATTCTTCCATGCTTGAACTGCTGGGTAACGGGGGAAAAGTCGTGGGAATTGATATCGATATCAGGAAGCATAATCGAGAAAGACTTGAAGCACATCCTTTGTTTAAAAACATACTCTTAATCGAAGGCTCTTCGACAGAGGCTTCAGTTGTAGAACAAGTTCAACAGCTTGTAAAACCTGAATACACGGTTCTTGTGGCACTCGATTCTTACCATACCCACGCACACGTCTTGAAAGAGTTAGAAATCTACTCTCCTCTCGTGACTAAAGAAAGTTATGTCGTCGTTTTCGATACGATTGTAGAACAATTGTCGGATGAAAATTTTCCTCATCGTCCCTGGAAAAAAGGCAATAATCCACATTCAGCCGTTCAAGAGTTTCTTACAAAAAACTCACGGTTTAAAATTGATGAGGAGATCCACACCAAGCTTCTCATCACGTCAAATTTCAACGGCTATCTCAAGGCAATCGAATAACTTTTATGAAGCATTTTTGTAATTTCTGCCTGGAAGAACTTTCAACGACGTTTGTTGACCTGGGGAACTCACCCATCGCAAACAACTATTGTACTGATGAAACCGTGAGCCGCATGGAACCTTATTTTCCCCTCAAGGTATATATTTGTGATTCATGTCTTCTTGTTCAGATACCACCCTCAACCACACGTGAAGCTCTTTTTCATAGAGACTATGCCTACTTTTCTTCGTATTCCACCACATGGCTTGAACATTCAAAACAGTATGCGGTTTCAATGATTGAACGTTTCAAATTAAACAAGCAGAGCCGTGTCATCGAGATAGCAAGCAATGATGGCTACCTCTTGCAGTATTTCAAAGAGCAAGCGATCCCAGTACTTGGCATCGATCCAGCAGAAAGCGTTGCACAATCGGCTATCGCAAAAGGAATCCCTACCCTTGTCGAGTATTTCGGAACCGTCATGGCATCTCGATTAAAAAATCAAGGCTTATCCGCTGACCTTGTCGCAGCAAACAACGTACTCGCTCACGTGCCCGATATTAATGATTTCGTAGCCGGCTTTAAAATCATCCTGAACCCAGCTGGTGTTGCCACGTTTGAGTTTCCTCACATTTTAAAGCTGATTGAAAACAGAGCGTTTGACACGATCTACCATGAGCATTTTTCCTACCTGTCATTCCCCACGGTCGAAAAGATTTTCGCACATCATGGGCTAACTATTTTTGATGTAGAAGAGCTCACAACGCATGGGGGATCACTCCGTATCTTTGTAAAACATGCCGAGAATGGTTCGTTAGAAATTTCAGAGCAAGTAACTGCTATAAAGCAGGCATATCATGACACACAGCTTGATATGCTCGAGGGTTACAAAAATTTCCAGTCCCAAGTTGAGACAATAAAAAGGTCTCTTCTCAACACCCTCATAACACTTAAAAACCACGGTAAAAAAATTGCCGGTTATGGAGCCCCAGCCAAAGGCAATACTCTTCTGAACTATTGTGGTATTCGTACTGATTTTCTTGACTACACCGTTGACCGCAATCCCCATAAACAAGGTTTTTATCTGCCGGGAACGCACATCCCCATCAAACCAGTGGAAGCACTGATTGAAAGTAAACCAGACTGCATTCTCATCTTGCCATGGAACCTGAAAGACGAGATCATCTCCCAGCTCAGACCACTCTGTTCATGGAATCCACTCTATCTCACTCCATTTTCTATAGAGGACCCCTATGACGTTCCAAGAACTCCTTCTACCCGGAGCCTTTCTCATAACCTTTGAAAAACACGTTGATGAACGGGGTTACTTTGCAAGAACATTCTGTAAGAATGAATTTGAAAAACGAGGCCTTTGCAGTGATTTCAAACAAGACAGTCTCTCTTTTAATGCGAAAGAAGGCACGGTCAGAGGAATGCATTTTCAAAGACCTGTTCCTGAAGTAAAAATCGTTCAATGCCTCAAAGGTAAGATCTTCGACGTCATTGTAGATATCCGCAAAGAATCAGCTACTTATGGAAAATGGCTCTCCGTCATTCTAAGTGGAGAAGAGCTTCAAGCTTTGTATATCCCAGCCGGGTTTGCACATGGATTTCAAACACTTGAAGATAATACACTCCTGCAATACAAAATCTCAGAATATTATGTTGCCGGCACAGCACAAGGAATACGATGGAACGACCCATTGTTAAACGTTACCTGGCCTCGGGCTGTTTCTTGCATTTCTTCGCGGGATGTCTCCCTACCATGCTTTGCTGATCTTTAATTAAAGAGAAAGAGAACTACCGCTTTTGCCAAGCGATACTGTCTGATCTTTAATTGCTCCTGTAAATTCCGGCTCATCTTGCCACACTCTCCAAGGAGCATTGCCTGCTTCCCACAGGCCCTCTAAATGCTCCTGATCTCTGACCGTGTCCATGCAATACCAGAACCCCTCATGTTTGTAAGCCATAAGCTGGTTATCCTCAGCAAGAAAGGGAAGAACGTCTTGTTCCAGAATAGCGCCTGGAACAGAGGGAAAATAGTTGAATACAGCTTTATTGAACACGAAAAATCCTCCATTAATCCATTCAACCGCCGAAGATTTTTTTTCTCGAAATAAACGCACCTCAGCTTCTTCTATCTTCAAGTTTCCAAATCGAGAAACCGGATGCACACTCGTAAGAGTTGCCAGTTTCTGGTGCTCTCTGTGAAACTGAAATATTTTCCCAACATCCACATCGCTTACTCCATCACCATAGGTTAAAAGAAAATTTTGAGTGGTAATGTAGGGTGCGATTTGAAAAACACGTGATCCCGTTTGATTAGATAATCCCGTGTTAACCAATGTTACTTCCCATTCCTCATCATTTTGCAGGTGTTCCACAATACCACCAGTTTTTGTATTAATAGTGAAATCCACTCCCTGTAACCGATAGTGCAGAAAGTATTCTTTTATCATTTCGCCCTTGTAGCCGAGACAAATAATAAATCGATAAAAGCCATAATAAGAATAAAGCTTCATGATATGCCACAGAATAGGTTTTCCACCTATAGGGACCATCGGCTTAGGACGAAATTGAGTCTCTTCACGCAACCGCGTTCCCAATCCTCCTGCCAGAATAACAACAGGTTCACTATAGCGCTTCTTCATCTTTCTCCTACAATTGCTTCGCACCTTCAAAACCAGATCTGTAAGCTATGACTTTCGATTGGATTATGGACATTTCAATTTCTTTGAACTCATGTGCATACATCGAATTAGGGTTATGCAAATACGCTTGCCCTACCTCAATTCGAGGGGTAAGCATGTTTTTAAACCCAGAAAGTTTCTGGCGAACATCAGAAGGGAAGAAGCTTTTTAACTTTTGCCTATACCATTCCATTCCTGTCTGTGGAATAAGACTTGGATACATCGAATAAAACGTTGTTTCCATAAATTTCTCAACATAAGCAGAACTAGCTTTTATCGCTGCACTCGATGACATTAATCCGAGATTAACAAGGTTTTCCTTCACCCCTTGTTTCATTAATGTTTTATTGACCTCAAACCCCTTTCCAAGAAACCACTCAACGTTATAAGCAGCGGAAGTAGACAAATCGCTCATTTCCTTAAACCAAAAGGGCTTTTCTAAAAATAAACCTTTTGTTCGCAAAAGTGTCTGCATGGTAAACATATTGTCAAAAAAAACCAATCCCGGTGCATAGCGGAAGGATTGCTCCAAGACCTCTTTCAGAATTTTCGTTCTGAAAACAGAATAAAAAGTAGTCGCATATTTTTTAACATAGGAATCAAGTCGCACAAGAGGGTCATCATCACAAAAAGAACGTGGGTTTTCGTAATAGCCTGAACAGTACCATTTTATTTTTACCCCATCAAAGAGAAATCCATACTGATGACCATACATAAAACCATATTCAGCATTCCCCTCTAAGCGGCAGACAGCATGACGGATAGTAGAAGGAGAAAAAAAATCATCATCTCCAGCTAAAATCGCGTAAGGGGTTTCTACGTATGAGACTGCATCAGCGATTTTTTCAGAAAAAGATATCTTTTCGCTGTAGGCAAGGCGCCTCACAAAAACATATTGCTCATTAATGAGCAATATCGTCTTTTTATTTGTTTCCTGATGAAGGGAGGAACTCGAATCAACCACAATAATTTGCGCTTCAGAAAAAATATTTTTGTAAAAAAGTAGGGCCCGCTGGAGATGTTCAGGATTGCGATAGGTAGGAATAAGCAGGGTAATCATTAGAACCCTCTCACTTGTTTAGTCTGTTCAAGCCCTGTCCGGAATGCTTGAATGTCAGACTGTGTGATTATCTTTTTCACAACCTCAAATTCTTTTGCATAGGCTGATCGCTGGTCCCTGATATAGTTCGAACCATCATTAATAAACGCATTCTTTGCGTAAGTCTTTAGTCGCCTTATCTTTGAAATCAAAATGGCAGGCATGTAATTCTTAAACTTCTTATTCCGTGCGCTTTCCGATGGAAAAGTCATCGCATAACGTAAACAGAAAAACTCCTCGATCAGAGAATGTGCTTTTTGTTTGACTTCTGAATCGTCACACAATTTTTTTTCTTCAAACGTTTCACTCAGGCACTCTTTCATGATGGCAAAATCAGACCTAAATTCATCGTCTTTTAACCACCTTTGAGCGAGAGTGCTACCATCGGACTCATCACTTAATTCACGCCAATGAAAGGGCTTAGGAATGAATTTAGTTTTGCATTCCAGCAGAAGAAGCATCATATAAAGATTTTCCGAGGTAACTAGCTTCTTCAGGAATTTTACCGTTTTTCCTGATATGTTCTGCAAAATTTCAGTTCTAATCACAGAATTAAAACAAGCGCTATAACGGGGGAAAAATTCGACCAATCGCTGAATCGGTGATTCTGCTTCAAATGAACGTAGCTTGTCAAAATAGCCGGTGTAATAAAATTTTGGCTCCCCCGTGTCGTAGGTGAAGCCATACATTTTCCCATATACAAAGCCATGCTCAGGATTATTTTTCAAAAACCACATGGCCTCGTACATAAACTGAGGAGAGAAGAAATCATCTACCCCAGCTAGCAATGCGTAGGGAGTAGCGACGTGCTGCGAAGCTAAGGCAATTTTCTCTGAAAGATATAATGTTGTTTCATATTCTAAAAGGGTAGGTGCAAAAAGTCTCTCCTGAACATCCTCCACAACAGATCGGACAGTTTTTCGGGATTCGTCGCGACTTGAATCGGCAATGATGATACGCCCTTTGAATTCAACGCGTTTGTAGTACTCAAGTGCTCGTTTGAGATGAGCAGGATTATTATGGGACAATAAAAGAATCGTTATCATGCCAGCTCCTTAACTTGCAGATCGCCAATTAACACGCGGTTTAATTTTGCCTTTTTCTTCCTGCCAAAACGTTTCATCAAGAACAAATTGTGGTTGATCTTCCTGACGCATGGTGAAACTCACAATCTCTTTTTCTGCAAACACGGTTGCTTCATCAAAATCCATCATTTGCCCTTCATCGCCTCGGTTGAAAATGCTCACGCCCACCGACACGGCGCCCTCCTGGAAAATGTTTTCGGGGATCGTACACAGCACAGAACTTTTTTTGGCTGTTTTATCAGAGGCGTAGGAGTGCAAGAGGTGGGATGTTGAGAAGAGCAAGGTACCGGTTTCATCGTAGAAGAAGAGGATCGCGAGTAGCTCTTTTTGTTTATCGAGCACTTCGTAAGAAAGTTCTACGGTCACTTTTTCATCAAGATCGAAGGTTTCACGCTCTTGCAGTGCGCTGTTTACCACTTTGACGGAATATAAGGTGATGACACCACCGAGCGAAAGCCCTCCCTCGCTCCAGAGCATGGAACTTCGTGAAAGCGTAGACACACCAAGGTAGGCTTTAATGGCATCAGCAGGAGCACCTATAAATTGCTGCACCCCTTTACCCAGCACCATTGCGCGAGAACATAATTTTTTAACTGCTTGTAACTGATGAGACACAAAGATGATCGTGCGTCCTTGCCTGCCTAAAGCCCCCATTGAATCAATGCACTTCTTTTCAAACTCATAGTCGCCCACGGCAAGCACTTCATCGATCAGAAGGATCTGTGAATGCAAGTGAGCAGCAATAGAAAAGGCGAGACGTAAACGCATGCCGGAAGAATACTTCTTGACCGGGATTTCCAGAAATTTTTCAATACCAGAGAATGCCACAATTTCGTCAAACTTTTGACTGATTTCCCAGCGCCGCATCCCCAAGATAACGCCACTGAGGTAAATGTTTTCACGTCCGGTAAGTTCTGCATGAAAGCCTGTTCCCACTTCCAACAAACTCGACACACGGCCTCGAATGATCGCCCTGCCGCTGGTTGGCATGGTGATCTTGCTCAAGATTTTAAGCAAGGTACTTTTGCCCGATCCGTTCTTGCCGATAATACCCAGGACTTCTCCTTCTTCCACCTCAAACGACACATCGTCAAGTGCGTAGAAGATGCTGGTAGGAACTGATCTACTAAAAAGTGAGGTTGCCTGAGAAAGCAGCAGCTCGCGGAAACTCATGTCCCGTTTTGCGTAGGCATTGATTTCGTAGGTCTTTGAAAGGTGGTCAACGATAATCTGTTTCATATCCTCCCTCCTAAATCAGATCAGCGAAATGTTCTTCCGCCTTTTTGAAATACGTAAATGCAACCACTGCAGCAATAATGGTCACCAACACAGAAACAACAAGAGGGCCGGCATATAACGGTTCGGAAAGTAAGCTATATCGGAAACCATTGATGATCGCTGATAAGGGATTCAACGCAAGCAGATAACGCAAGCCAACAGGCACTGCAGAAAGCTCAAACCCTACTGGGGTGCAATAGATGCCAAGCTGCACCACAAACGGCAAAATATGCCGAAAATCACGATAGCGGACAATCATCGTGGCAAATAAAAGACTCACCACAAATGAAAACAGACAGAGCCAGATACCAAAAAGTGGCAACCACAAGATCTTAACTGATGGCAATTGGTGATACCGCACTACTGCAAGGACCAGATAAAAAAAGAACCCAATGGCAAAATCAACCAGACTGCACAGAATTCGACTAGCTGGCAAAATAAGGCGGGGGAAATATACTTTTGAAACAAGCTCTACGTTCACCACGAAACTGTTACTGCCATACGTCAACGTGTCTGCAAAAAACTGCCAGGCCAGCATGGCTGCAAATACCACCAAGGGATACGGGGCGCCACTGCTCGGGATGTGAGCAATGCGACTGAAGATGATCGTGAAAATAGCAACCGTCAGCAAGGGCCGCATTAATACCCAAACCACACCGATCACTGTCTGGCGGTAATGTACCAAAATGTCGCGCCAGCCAAGAAAGAGAAAGACCTCGCGGTAGTCCCACAACTCATCAAGCATCATACGCCATGATTTTTTTGAGGAAATGATCGTTTCTTGCATATTATTTTGCCTCTTCCTTGGTTTTTGCTGCTTCCACACATAGATACCAACCCCATTGCCTACTCATCCAGTCAAGAGCTGATTCGGGGATAAAACGGTAGGCATACCTTGCAATTCGGTAGAAGGGTAAATCTTCGCGCTCTAGCTTACGTATATTAACCTGTGTAGGAGTAAATCCAGCAGTTCTCAAAAGACCACAGAATTCGTTTTTGGTATATACCCGAACCAATGGACGCTCATCACTTCCTACTTGTTCAACTCTGCCCAGTGATTGATCGAGCGTTTCGTAGAGGAAACGCCCTCGAATGATCCAATTCAGAAACACCCCTAACCAGTAGGCTATTGAGTGTTTGTAGTAAACGATGAAAAGAACCTTGCCATCATCTTTGAGGCACTCATGGCTGCGTGCAAGCGCTTGCTCTATGTGAGGAATGTGGTGAAGCACGCCAAATGAATAGATGAAATCGAATTTTTCGGGGAACTGCATCGTCTCTGCATCCATTTCATGGAAGTATGGAACATAGCCATACGAGGCAATATGCGCTGAAGCTCGTTCTCGATTTTCTGGCACCAGGTCAATACCAAGATAGTCAGCACCCGCTTTGTAGAACTGGTATGCGTCGTACCCTGCACCACTACCAATTTCCAAAACCTTTTTGTTCTTGTGCTGCTCGAAATTCACTAAAGCAGCCAACCATGGACATTCACGATTAAATCTTTTTTCAAGCACCGCATCAAAGAAAGCACGCGTTCCCGGCACTTTTTCAGTTGCATGCGTCCATCCAGCTGGATTGGTGCCCCACACTTTTTTAGTGGTAGTTTTCAATGATTCTGCAGATTTATGCTGCATGGCTCTACTCTCTTTTTTACGCGTTCTGGATCGAATTGCTCAGTATCGACGCCGTTAGGATTAACCAAGATTTTTTCTGGTCGTACACCCCACTGTATAAGCTCATTTTTTAAGACTTCTGAAACTACCACAACATGATCTGCTTGTCTCATCGTCCAGCGCTCAAACCACGCAAGAGGACGCGCAAGTCTCGTCAATTTCTTTTTTTGCACCCACTGGAATGCCGTCCAGACTTCAGAACCATTATATTCCAAGATCAATTTTTTCTTGTACCAATAAGCAAGAAACACGCCCGTTACATTGAGCAGGGTATAGCGTTGATAGATGCAGCAGATGGGATACTTTTTTACTAATTTTTTTGCCTGAAAGAAAAAGAAGAACGAAGAAAGAAAGCAGTTGGCCTTCCAACGTAATCCGCGCAACCAGCGAGGATTAGAAAGTCGTACTAACTCTTCAATCTTCAGGTCATCCAGTGCAGAAAAAACACACGAGGACGCACAGACTACCGGATATCCTAAATCATTGAAGCCTTTGATAACCCCTACCGTATGCGTTACTGAGCCTCCGACCACTAACTCTTCAGCCCAAATATCGGCTCTCAAATAAAGGATCGGCTGCCTATTCATTCCAATACCTCGCTGGCAAGTACATTCTGCAATGCCCAGAGTTGGGTGGCATAATCAGCTTTCACGGACTGCGTTTTGGATAGCAATGTATCAACGGTTGCCTTATCAAAAAGTTCAGAAACTGCGTCTTTTTTCTGTTCAAGCAAAGCAGAAAAATAGTCTCTGAAATAGACGCCCTCTTTGAACCAGCGCGTGGTAGGAGCAGCAAAACCTATTTTTTTGCGGTAGATAATCTCATGTGGCAAAATGCCTTCGCACGCTTTTTTAAGGATATATTTAGTTATGCCGTCCTTGTATTTGAAAGGGGTTGGCACCTGCAACGCGAATTCAACATGCGCATGATCAAGGAATGGCACGCGACCTTCAACTGAAGTTGCCATTGTCATTTTGTCCACACGCATCAAGAGGAGTTCTGGTAAACGTTGCTTTAGTTCCAAGTAGATCATTGATTGCAAAAAGTCACCTGTGGGATTTTTTTCGTAAAATTTTTTTAGGTGGTAATCGACAATGGCATAGCTGTCGCGGGTTTGTTCAAGATCGGGATAAATCGTGGCAATAACTGGATCACGTTCTCCTTCTTCCGATCTTTTTGCCAACAATTGTCGTTTCCAGCTCTCGGTAAATGCTGTTGCCCCACTCCAGAAAAGATGTTGTCCGGAAGCCCACTGATCCAAAAGGCCCAACTTTCCATGCCTGTGCGGAAAAAGGTGCGCGGCCATCCAGGTCCCCGCTTTTTTTAAGGGACGAGGTAACCCCACTGTAGGCTGGTAATAACGATTGTATACATCTAGGTATTGCGCATAAGTTTCGTAACCACAATAGAGCTCGTCAGACCCTTCTCCCACTTGCACCACCGTAACGCCGGAATCATGCAAAAGCTTTGAAACATAGTAGAGCGGAATACAAACTGAATCAGCTAGAGGCTCGTCTTGGTGGTGCACCATCTTCTGGAAGAACTCAAAGGCCTCCTTTTCGGAGATAATTATTTCATGATGCTCGGTATGGAACAACTTTGAAACCTTACGAGCCCATATAGTCTCGCTGTACTCAGGACCATCAGAAAACGAAACATTGAACGTCTTGACTCTATCAGTAAACCGCGACATCAAAGCAGTAATCAAACTCGAATCAATGCCACCTGAAAGAAAAACACCAAAAGGAACATCACAAATCATGCGTTTCTTTACTGCCGCAGTCAGAAGACTTCTGATTTTTTCTACGCAAAACTGTTCATTAGCAAGTTGGGACTGTTCATATTTTTCGGTAGCTACCAGCGGGTTATACCATTCACGAAAGGAGATTTCTTTATTCTTATCAAGCTTGAGATAGGTGCCAGCAGGCAGCTTGTACACACCCTCGTACAAAGTATAGGGAGCTGGCGTGACCAGAAACGTGAGATAGTGGTAAAGCGCTTGATGATTAAGTTTTTTTGAGAGCCAAGGCAGATGCCATAATGCCTTAATTTCTGATGCAAAACTGAAGTAGCCACCCGCTAGAGAAAAATAGAATGGTTTTATGCCAATACGATCGCGCACGCAATACCATTCATCCTTGTCCAGATCACCCAGCACCGCAGCAAACATTCCCTCTAATCTTTCCAGACACCGTATCCCCCACTCTTTGAATGCATACAAAAACACTTCTGTATCACTGTGTGAAGCGAATGCATAGCCACAGGTTTCCAGCTCTGCCCGTAACGCTTGATAGTTGTAAATCTCACCATTGAACATGATGACAACGCTTCTGTTTCTATCAAACATGGGCTGAGAACCGGCTTCAGAAAGATCGATAATGCTCAAGCGACGATAGACAAATGCAGCTTTGTGCTGCTCCGAGATCCACTGGCCAGTTCCGTCGGGCCCTCGATGGGCGATAGCCCGATGCATCGCTTCAAGAGTACGGGGATCCACCACGAACTGCTGGCTGCGTGAAATATACCCTGCAAATCCGCACATCCTACCTCCTACAGATAATCGTTATTTCGTTCTTGCTTGAGAACATCAAGAACATGCTTCACCTTATCTATCTGATCGCGGTTGACGACCAACAGCACTCCATCATTTTGCACGACACAAATATTATCAACCCCTACCAAGGCAACCAAAGAATCTTCCGCTTCCACCAAATTTTCTGAGGCATCTATGCACACCACACGCCGCTGGCCACTCGATGACGCATGGGCGGTGATAAATCGCTCCAAGGTGCTTACATCGCACCAAGAAAAATCTGCTGGAAGCACCGAAGCACGCTGTGTTTTTTCAAGCACTGCTTTTTCAAATGATAAAGGGGGAATGCCATAGTAATCAGCATCACCATACAAATAATGACAGACGCCCTCGAAAATTTCGGGCGCTACTGCTTGGCATTCTTGTAAAAAAATACCTACCTGAGCCACCACAATGCCGGTATGCCATAAAAGTTCTTGCTTTACATATTCCTGACACAATCCGATTGGCGGCTTCTCGTGAAAAAAGGCAATGGGTGCTGGATAATCACCATTAGCGGCGTCATAAGCTATATACCCATAATCCCCAGAGGGGTAGGCTGCGGGAAGACCCAAAAGTGTAATTCGCGCCTGATGAGCAGCAAAATCAATGGCATGAGAAAGGAAATCAACGAACTTGCCAGGTTGTGCAATGTGTTGGTTAACAGGAAGAAAGACTAACACAGCATTAGGATGATACCGTTCAAGTAAGAGCGCTGCATGAATCATGCTTGCTGCAGTACCACGATCATCAGGTTCTACGATTACTCTTCCCACCAGTGGTTCAAGGCAAGGGAGCAATGCTTCTCGATGATCATCGGTTGTAATCGCCCATCGTTGCTCGACGGAAAAAAGGGGGGCAACTCGCGTTAACGTTTGCTCCAACAAATTTTGGCCACGGATACAATGCAAAAGCTCTCGCGGCCTGCTCCGACGTGCCAATGGCCATAGAGCAGCTCCTTCACCCCCTGCCAACGCGATAGCGTATGCTTTGTTCTCTTCCACGGCATTCTTTCCCTTTTTAATGGATCGATGACTATTGCTGTATTGAAAACTCTCTGTTCCCTCCACCTCGACACACAAGCTCGTCAATGATAAGCGTCAGCTCAGCAACGCGATTTAATCGCTCCACCGGAATAGGCATCTTGCGTTGTTCTTCCTGGAGCCCCGCAAAAAACCGCTCGATAAGCATCTGATGTCCTTTGTCAGGAGAATGAGTGCTTTCATTAAAACTATGGGGCAATCCAAACCCCTGCAAACTTTTATAATCATCCATTACGATAGATTTTGAGTCGTAAAACAACTCCATACGCTCTTTACCCAACCCTGCGTGCCCTAATGCGGTGTACAACAAAGTACATATAGAACCATCATGAAAGCTAATTTGTACGGAAAAATTATCAGTAGGAAACAGATCATCAGATCGCGGCTTGAGTGATTCAACTGACACCGCAACCGGCTTTGCCCCCGTCAAGAAGCAAAACATGTCAAAAATGTGGCATGCTTCCCCAATAACACGACCCGCTCCCAGCTCGGTCTGAGTCCAATGGTCAGCCGCAATGTACCCAACGTTCATCCGATAGTGAATAACCACAGGAGAAGTTCTAGAAACCAGTTCCCATTTAATTTTTTGAATGTAGGGCGCGAAGGAACGATTGTAATCAACACAGAAAGGGACCGTCGGGTTTTCGCTCAAGAATTTACTCAAGCGTGCGTATTGATCAAACGTAGTAGCCATTGGTTTTTCAAGGAACACCGCCTTGCCATGGCTCAGCGCTTCCATTGCTTGATCACAATGGAATTTATGCGGTGATGCAATGAACACTACATCAGCAAGATCCCGTTCAAAGAGCTCACGAGAATCGGTCAATGCTACAGCAGCTCCATATGTACGCGAGACATTCTTCGCATTCGTTACATCGGTATCGACGATCGCTGAAATTTTTGCATCCTTAAGGCGGGACACTATCGGCAGGAGTTTTACCTTAGAAAATCCACCTGCACCGACAAAACCAACTCGAACTTTTTTACCTTGCGCAGGCTTGAAAAGAAGCGGCTTATCAAAAAGTGGTTTTTTCACCGCCGGAACAAATAAGAGATCATTTTTCGGGGTATAGCGGAGGATAACGCCTAGCACATCTTTATTTTTGATGAGTTCGTACGCTTTGCTTACCTCTTCGATATGGAACTCCTGCGTTGCTAGTTTATCGACCGCGATCTTTTTTCGACCAATCAAATCAACAACGGCTTCCATATTGCGATTTTCCGTCCAACGTACATAGTCAAAGGGATAATCTTTACCTTCAACTTCATAGCTGGTGTCATAACGGCCAGGACCATAGGAGCAAGAAATCAGAAAGTCTATTTCTTTCTTGTACAGGGGATTGCGTTGCAAGTTAAGGCCAACATCGCCTACCACCACTACCTTGCCCTTGCGACGTGTTACTTCCATGGCCTGCTGAACAATGTCACTACTCGGTGTGGCAGCGGTTATGATCGTGCAATCAACGCCACGATGATGAGTGAGAAAACTAAGATCTTTTTCAAAGGTACCCGAATCAGCTTTAAAGACATGGTCTGCACCCAGTTCGCGCGCCAAGTCCATTCGTGCAGGCAAAAGATCAACACCAATCACTTTGCATCCTGCTTCTTTTGCAAGTTGCACGGTAATCTGACCGAGCAATCCTAACCCCATCACACACACTGTTTCGCCCAGTTGGATTTCTGCACGTCTTACCCCCTGCAAAGCAATAGACCCGATGGTGGTTATGCTCGCATTTTTTACGAATGCTTCATCTCTGACAGCAACAACAAGATTTTCTGGAACACAAACCACGTCTGCGTGATTGGCCCATCCGGCCCCAGCGCAGGCAACAAAATCACCAGCACGAAACTTAGTCACCCGTTTGCCCACAGCCAAAACACGCCCAGAACAGGAATAGCCAAGGGCCTGCAAATTTCCCTTCAATTTGCTCGTGATAAGACCGCGGGTCCCCTCGACCCCATTTTCTGAGATCGATTGGAGAACCATTTTTATCTTGTGAGGAACGTTACTAAAAATCATGCTGCGTTGAGCATTCGAGATGGTCGCCGCTTCGGTTCCTGAACTGATAAAAGAATAGTGAACAGAAACAAGAACTGACTTTTCATCCAGCGACGGTTGTGCCACATCCTGGACAATTACTGATCCTTTCTCCAAAAATACCTGTCTCACGGGGTATCCTCATTCTCAATCGGGGGTTGACCCACTATGTGTGCCATTCTTGCATGTTCTCGCTCCTGCACCTCGTCATAACTGCAGGCAGCCCAGAAAAACTGTTCCTGGGATGTTGACTGCTGGTGCGGAGTATGAAGAAGACCACAAAAGTCGATGAATTTTTTATGGGCTAATAATTTTTTATCAAGGGATTTGAACGGCGTATGAGCCACCAAACAAGCAACTATATCGGCCACTTCAATGCCATCCTGTAAAGAAACTGCATGACGGGAAATATCTGTACCTAAGGCATGCTTGGCCACATTCGGCTCACATACAAGAACTTCCATCTCCCTATTTTTTATTAAATGACGCGCAATATCAAGAGCTGGAGATTCACGCAAATCATCCACATCAGGCTTATAAGTTGCTCCCAACAGAAGAACACGGCAAACCCGACCCGTATGTGCCTGCTTCCACTTGGCCACTTTCTGCTCAATAGCCGCGATAACTTCATGTGGCCGCTTCTCATTAACAGCACGCGCTTCTTTTAAAAGAGTGGTGTGCTGAGGAAACGTCTCAACCAAGAAGTACGGATCTATTGCCAAACAATGCCCTCCTACACCGGCCGTGGGACGCAAAATCTTAACGCGTGGATGCTTGTTTGCCAGATCAATGAGTTCATAAGGGTCAAGACCAGCTGCTTGTGCCATGCTGGCTACTTGGTGAGCAAACGCAATGTTGACGTCTCGGTAACTATTTTCCATGAGCTTTACCATCTCTGCCGCTTCTGCATTGGTCAAATACAAGTCACCACTCACAAAGTATTTATAAAATTGCGCAACGTGTTGGGTAGAGGCACGATCAATGCCCCCGATAATGCGATCATTCACTTTTAATTCATGAAAGATATTGCCCGGCAAAACTCGTTCAGGGCAATGAGCAACAAAGAAGTCTTGCCCTGCCACCAGGCCTGTTTTATTTGCAAGGAACTGCGTAAGCGTCCTGGTTGTACCCACAGGCACGGTTGATTCGAGAATGACAGTATCACCCGCTTTCAACACACCTGCAATTGAAGTTGCTGCAGCAAACACATACGAAAGATCAGCTTTCTTTTCGACGGTAAAAGGAGTAGGGACCGCAATGATAAAAAAGTCAGCAGGCTCGTAGATCGTGGTCGCATAAAAGTGTTTGGTATCAAGCACTGTTTTGAGTTTTTGTACAATTTCAGGCTCTTTGATTATCGGACAGCACCGATTGATACATCCTGTTATTTCCTCGTTGATATCGATGCCCACAACCTGCAAACCCGCTTGGGCAGCAACAATAGCAGTAGGCAGGCCGATGTAACCAAGACCAACAACGCATACTTTTTTTGAATTTTCAGCTACGCTCGCATTTTTCATACTCACACCTTTCTCCTGCATCTCCTTCACCGCCCCCCTCCTACCATGCCGACTGCAGCGTCTTAATAACCCGCACGATTCGATCAGCGGAAAACCCATCACCGTATACCGAACTGCGTGCTGTCACTCTTTTTACATTTCCTCCCAAAACCCTCTCTAACGCTCTGATGATACCGTTTTCTTCGGTTCCCACAATGGTAGCAAGACCTTCCCACACCCCCTCCATTCTTTCACTTTTCTCGCGCAACACAAGTACATCTTTACCCATGCTCACTGCTTCTTCCTGAATGCCCCCAGAGTCAGTCATTACACAATCTGATGCTGCAAGAAGAAAGACCAGCTCGTGATAAGCAAGAGGAGAAAAAAGAAAAATATTTTTTTGTTCTTCAAGGTGCGCCTCGTGCACTGCTTGAAGAACAACAGGATTAGGATGATAGGGATAAAAGAATGCACATTCAGGGTGAGCAGCGGCATACTTTTTTACCGTTCGCACAATACGGACAATGCCGTCAGGAAATGATTCTCTCCGGTGTGCTGTAAGGAGCACGCGCTTCTGCGCCCATTCAACAGCATGCTGGACCGCGTTGGTAACAGCAGGACGTACCGCTACCAACCCCTCTTTAATTCTGTGTTCCACCAAACGAAGTGCATCAACCACCGTATTGCCTACACAGTAGACCGATTCACGCTGCTTTCCCTCAGCAAGCAAATGTGCCACCGCAAGAGATGTGGGTGCAAAGTGATAATCAGCAATCACTCCCACGATGCAGCGATTCGCCTCTTCCGGATAAGGGCTAAACTTATCACCAGTGCGCAAACCAGCCTCTACATGGCCTACCGGAATTTTTTCATAAAATGCTGCCAAGGCTGCTGCCATCACCGTGGTAGTATCGCCTTCTACCAGTACCAATGATGGCTTGTACTCTTCGTATACACGCTTCATCGATTCAAGTACTGCACTCGTTAGATAGGAAAGATCCTGGCCCGGCTTCATAAGCGAAAGACTTATGTCTGGCGAAACGCCAAAGAGCGAAAAAACTTCATGCAGAAGCTCACTGTGCTGATCTGTGGAGCAAAGAACCACAGGTATACCGCTGTCTTTTAGGCCAAAGAATACCGGTACCATCTTTATACCCTCGGGACGCGTCCCTACGACTATCATGACCGGTCGTTGCATCTTTTCTCCCTTGCCGTTGCACAGAGAACATTTTGAATCGGATAACCATACCACGGCCTTATTTGCTTAGCAAAAATAGAAAATTATTTTTAAAGTCTTGCCAATCGAGCTAAAATAACTTTTTGTTTCTTTTTTTTCAAAACAGGACGCTTGATTATGGACATTCTCTACGCTCCCTGGCGCGAAGAATATACGACATCTACCGCTCAAGGCCCCAAAGGCCAAGAAACTGCTGGCCCAGAAGATTGTGTCTTTTGTATTCGCTTTGCGCAAACAACAGATGAGGAAAATCTTATTCTTGCTCGTTATCGTTACAATGGCGTTTTCCTCAACCGTTACCCCTACAATCCAGGCCATCTGCTGGTTATTCCTTATGAACACAAAGGAAATCTCGAAGAATATTCACGGGAGGCCCAATACGAGCTTATGCAACTACTCAGCGTAGGGACCCGCATTCTCAAGCAAGAGCTCAAATGTCATGGCATCAATATTGGCATTAACCTTGGAAAAGCGGCGGGAGCTGGTATTCCTGCCCACCTGCATGCTCACATTCTACCTCGATGGAATGGGGATACGAACTTCCTGCCTACTCTCGCCCAAACTAAACAAGTCTCAAGCGATCTGGGAAAGCTTTATCAATATATAAGCCCAAAGTTCAAGGAAGTCAGCCTCATTTAATTCTATTAGGATTTCGCAACCCTTCACCCGTTGCTGGTCTTATTGATTTCGGTATCTTTGGAATATGTAATGCATGATCCCTAATGGAGGATCGAGCTTAATGCGTGGAGGTTATTGTCATGAAAGGCATATCGAAACTTTTAGTTCTTACATTTGGCCTACTGAGCTTTCAGTCGGTAGTTGTATGTTCTGCCCCGGCAGCCCAAGCAGCGGCCACAGGGCTTAAAGCTGCGTGGATGGGTTTGAAAGCTCCTCTTGCGGCACTAGGCAAAGCAATTGTTTACAAAATAAAGTTGGGCGCCCTGTATGGTAGTGCGTTAACTGGTGCCGGCTACCTAACAAAAGAGCTCGTAGAAGAGAAGGTCAAAGCAGTACAGGATGCCTTTGAACGCGCACAAGACTCATTTAATGGCACGATTGAAGGCGCTAAAGAATCTTTCAAAAAAAGCGTGGCAAATACGGTTAATACCGTAGCAGACAAAGTTGACGAAGTAGCAGAAACAATAGAAGGCGTCGTCAATACAGGAGCAAAAACTCCCTCAGCCGTCGAAACCATACGCACAATGAATCAAATCAACAGGGAACTTCTCATTGCACGAAAACAGGGAGCGCTAGCGATTCTTCTTCGGGACGAACACGACAAACTCCTTCCCCGCCCCCTAACTGAAGAACAAGCACAGAGCGAAACAATTCTGCAAAATTTGTATCTCGGATCAACAGCAACCGATTCTTTTGAAGTCTCTGCCCCATGCGCAACACCATCAGCCCCACTCCCTGCGCCTGCCGGAAAACCCTCGCTGGGTGGTGTAAGCAAGGGCGGGTCTTTCAAGGCCCCTGGTAAAGATGCTGGATGGGCAACATGGGGCGCCTATCACATCAACAAACTTTATAAAACATATGCACCGCAGATCGTACAAGACCATCCCTATCTTTCTTTTGGTGTCTATTTTGTCGCAGGAACAATGATTCTTCGCGCTCATAAGAAGATAAAACTTGCTGACTATAAGAATAGATTCAATGGTCATCTTACCGATCACACCGTACGCAGAAACCCTGACGGATTGGGGCAATGCGCAGCAATGATGCGTCAATTCAATCCTCTAAAATATCCAACCACGCTTGATGTAACTCAACAGATGGCAGCTGATTTTATTGATCGCCTCAGCCCTCAGGACATGGAAGCATCATGGCTTCTCAAGGCTCCATTCTGCATCCCATCGTTTACCTTCTGGGCTCTGGGCAAGATTGCAAGCGCGGGCGCATAACAACTATCAATTTTTGGGCGTAGAGTAAAAGATCAAATCTATGAGGGATTTTACTCTACCCCTTCTATTCTGCATGCTATACTCAGCGTTATTTTAAACCCTTTCTGATGAGGAAACTCCATGGAACGGAATAATTTAGTATCGCAGGTTGGATCGCTCGTAGCAGCTGGCAGTTTGATGGCATTCCTTCTCTTTACCGCCTCAGAAATTAATGGGCTCTTGCTCCCTTCTGTCAAACGCAGTGCCTATATCACCGCTACTGACGACAAAAGCGCTGAATACAAGCAACAGGACGAAGCGTATTACACTGCCTGCAAAGAAAATACTCGAAAGAAATTTCTTCCTTCCGCTGCCATGGGATTCATCTTTATTTTCGCCGCTATTGCACTTGCTCCAAGCACTTCGGCACTTGGACTGATCAGTGCCGGTTCCGTTCTGCTCATGTTCTCTTCTTTCGACGTTTCTAACCCTGAAAAACCAGAAGCCCTCATCCGTCTTTTGATCATGATCCTTGCGCTCATCTGCATTGTTGCCTTCGTGTACCGCTGGGAAAGCCTTGGCAATCGAAAATAGTTGTTATACCTTCCAAGCTTTTCCTATTCTGATGGTATATATAACCCTTTTGCCAACCAAGAAGCCCCATGGAAATGCCAGAATTCTTTGCAAGAGCACGTCTTGTTACCACCGTAATCGGAATATCGACACTGCTTCTACTGATCAGCCACGAAAGTAACTAGCTTGCCTTCCCGCTTCCTGACAAAGATCAATACGTGAAAGTTACCCACAAGGAAGATCAGAAAGCTTTTAATCAACAAATGAAAGTCTGCCGTGAAGCCTGCAAACCAGCAGAACGGAAACAGTTCGGGGTACGTTCCATTACAGGATTAACGCTCATTTTTGCAGGAGTAATTGTTCCGGTTGCATCGA
>Ga0214923_10001894_pt1 | contig 28899 bp, 36 predicted proteins | sample LL1510_MetaG_FD_177993 | JGI IMG/M metagenome (GOLD analysis project Ga0214923, IMG submission 177993) | Freshwater microbial communities from Lake Lanier, Atlanta, Georgia, United States - LL-1510 | ecosystem: Environmental > Aquatic > Freshwater > Lake | place: USA: Georgia | collected...
TTACAATCAAGAAATGAGTGTAATTTAAGTACTCGTGGTGTTCAGAGTAGTAGTGATGGTCAGAGTACTAGTACTCGAACACCAGATGATCTACCACGACCAACAACATACCCACCACCAACAACATGCCCACCACCAACAACATGCCCGCCACCAACAACATGCCCGCCACCAACAACATGCCCGCCGCCAACAACATGTCCACCACCACCAACATGTCAAAAATGTACAGAATGTCCGACACCTAAAGAATCATTATCTGGTGGAGCTATTGCAGCAATTGGAATTTCTGCTGTTGGAATTGTAGGAGGATTAATATATTATTTTGTATTAATGCCAAAGCCTGTGCTACCGATTAAAACTGGAGGATATATATCAATTGTAGATATAGGAGATTAATTAAAATTGTCTAAAATAAATATAATATATATATAATGAAAAATAATATATATATTCTTTTACTTATTTTTATAATAATATATGTATTATTTAGAGTACGTACTTATGATAAATTTGAAAACCAAGAAGAGACTATACCAAAAATAATATGGTCGCATTGGGATAATTTGAATACATTACCCGCGTTTACAAAAAATACGATGGAAGAAAGAAATAAAAAATTATCTGATTGGACTATAATATCTATTGATAACACAAATATTAATAAATATATTAATGATAATGATTATCCAGAAAAATATAATACATTAGGTATACAGCATCAAGCAGATTGGATAAGATTATTTTTATTAAAAAAATATGGTGGATTATGGTTAGATATGGGTATTATTATAAATTCAGGTGATGAAATTAATAAGATATATTTAGATAGTATTAAAGAAAGAAGTGAATTAACTGCATTTTATTTAAATGGTAGATTATTAAATAATAATCCAATGACATATATTGAAAATTGGTTTATAATGGCACCAAAAAATAGTAGAGTTATTAATGCATGGTTTGATGAATTTAATTTAGCAATAAATATGGGATTTTTAGAATATAGAAACTATATAACTAATCTGGGAGTTGATACCCAATTTATTTATTTTAGTGAAGATGATACATATTTGACAATGCATGCAGCAATACAAAAAATTATACAATTAAATATAATAGATACGCCAAGAATTAAATTGTATAAAGCAGAAGATACTATGTATAAAATACATGAATTGTGTAATTGGGATATAGATTGTATAAAAGATACAGTTAAAAATGATGAAAATACAGAAAATATACCATTTATAAAATTACGAGGTATTGATAGACCGTAAATTTTCATCACCATTATTAATTTTACCATCTGCTCTAATTCGTTGAAATTTAAAATTAATTTTAATAATATTAATTGAATTAATAGCTAATATATAATTAAGATATTCTTCTGCATGTAATTTATAAGATAATGAATAATCATATGCAGTATTATATCTTTCACCATATTTTAACATTATATTGGGAGTACCAATTGCCATTCTATCATTAACAGGATATTCATGAAAATTAGGTAATATTATATTTGTATTATTTATTTGATCAAAATAAGATTTTTGTAAAGGTTGTAAAAATAAAACATCAGGTCTTAAATAAATTATATAATCATATGTTTTATTATTATTTTTCCATAATTGTGTAACTTGATTTAGTGAATATAATGATAAAATTAAGTTATTTAGTGAATTATAATTATTATCCCATGGATCCCCTTTAGATCTATATTTAATAAAATTAATATTATTAATAATATCATCTTGATTATCTATTTTATATATATTTGGATTTAATAATTTATATAAATCATTATCTAACATAATATTATGTTCATTTGCACGCGGATTATTATAAATATTATTTATAGTATATGTATGTAAATATATATCATAATTAAAATTCATTAATTTTAATGGATTAAAAATATATTGATTAATAGAATCAATTGTATAATTAGTAGATCTACATATTCCAAAAAAACAAATTGCTATATTTTTATTATTATTATCATAATGCATAATATTTCTTCGATATATTATATAAATTATAACAAAGATTAATAAATAAATATATATTTGTTTCATATATTTAATTATGTTAAAAAAATTTCATCATTTTTTTTAATATCTTTAATAACTTTAATTTCAATTTGTCTATCATTTAATATATTATATGTAATATTTGGATTTTTACTTATATTATATATAGAACAATATCCAAATCCAATAAGATTATTATAATAATCATAGTTATATACATGTTTTTGTATTGGACCACCATAATTTTTAGGATGTTTAATTGTTGGACATATTTCAAGAATATCACCTTTTTTATAGTCCTTATTTGCAAATACACCACGTTTTTTTGATATTTCTGAATATTTAATTGTTACATCTGGAATAATATATTTATTTATTTTATCATCATTAATCCAATTTAATATATTTGAATTTGATATTATCTTTTTTTGTAATAATTTATGTATATATGATTTTATTTTATTAATTGATATAAAATTATATATAACAATACATTGAAATATAATAAAAATAATATATTTAATCATAATATAATAAATAATAAATAATAATATATTAAACATATTTAGATTTTCTTGATTCCCAATAAGTTTCACCATAGTGTACAAATATTTCTTCATTTTTTTTAATATCATTTAAAATTGTAATTTGGATTTGATTTTCATTAATAATAGACCAGTGTGCATTTGGTGTATCTGAGTGATTATATAATGAACAATATCCAAAAGCAAGAATATTATAATTATTATTAATATTAAAACCATAATTAGATAATGGAATAGAATCGTCTATTCTATGACCAAATTTAATAGATGGGCATATTTCAAGAATATCATCTTTTTTATAATCTTTATTTGCAAATACACCACGACTTTTTATTTTATTTGAATATTTTAAATTAATATCGGGTACAATATATTTATCATTTATATTATGTTCTCTAGTATCATTTGCTGAAATATAATTTAAAATATTTAATAAAAATATTTCATCATCATCTATAATAATTCTATTTTTTTTAGATGTATCTGTAAATTTAATATAAATTAATAATAAAATAATAATAACTAATATAATATTAATTATTAGTAAGATTGATTTTATCATAATAATAATTATGTAATTAATTATCTAATTAAACTTAATAATAATTTTAGGAAAATATTGATTTTTAATATTATCAATTACATACAATGGTAGATCATATGTATTATTTATTTCATATAATTTGTTATTAATTTTAATAGTAGTATCATTTATAATAGTAAATAATAATTTATTACTTATTAATATATCATTTTCAAGTGATTTAAATTCAAGAGAATCTTTATTAAATCCAATAAATTTTAATAAGTATGTTTCACCATTTATAATATTATCACTTACTTTAAGATAATTCCATAATAAATTTATTTTTTTTAATTCTAATTCAAATGTATTTATTGAATTAATATCAGGTTTAATTATTTCTAATTTACCATCAAATAATGTATTAATCATTACTTGATGAATATATTGATCAACATATCGACGAATAGGTGATGTAAAATGGGTGTAATGAGATAATTTCATATATGCATGACCTTTATTTTCATAACTGTATTCTGCAAATTGACATGGTTCTTGATTTCTATATATAATATCTTTATCCTTTAAAATTTCAGCTATTTTATTATTTAGAAAAATCATATATACTTCTACCATTTCATGTGATGATTTTACTTCATCTACATAATTAGATTTACTATTTATTAATTTACTAAAATTAAATAATGTGTTCATACTAAAATTTGATTGTATAAATTTATTTGAAATCTCATCATAACAATAATTTTTTGATATTCTTATAAATTCTCTTTTAAATGTGTATGCTCCTGTAATAATATTAACCCAACATGAAATAACAGGTCGAACATAACCTTCAATTAATGAACAATAATTATAAGCAAGTTCATCTGGAATCATATTAATAATTTTATGTGGTGCATAAATTGTAGAATATTTATTAAATGTTAATTTTAAATTACTAATTGTATAATTTACATCTGCAATATGAATACCAACTAATTTATTTTTATCATCATATGATAATGCATCATCGATATCTTTACATCCAATAGGATCTATACTAACTACATTATAAACATCAGATATATTATAATCAATTAAATTTATTTTTAATTCTAAATTTAATTTATTATGAATATATGGTGTTTCTGGATAATAATTTAATAATACATCATATCTATTAGATAAATTATTAACAGGACCAATACATTTATAAATAGTCCCATGAGGATATTTATCATCCCAGTTTTTAAATTGTATAACAACAAAATAATCAACAACTGTACCATGATTTTTAATAATATTATTTTTAATTTCAGATTGAACTAAGAATTTTGGATATTTCCAGTTAATAGGAATGAATTCATACATTGATTTATGAGTTTTATTATTTTTATATTGTGTACTGCTTGTTAATTTTAATACACCACCAATTAGAAATGATTCTCTATTTGATTTATTAATAGTATATGTATCTGGTAGTACCGCATCTGGTAGTACCCTATCATTATGAAATATTTTATTATTAAACAATAAAAGCCCTGAGATTGGTTTATCATCAATATAACATTCTTGATAATTAGGTTTAGTTACTTTAATAAGGCTCATTTAACAATATATATATATAGTAAATGTAATAAGGATATATATATCTCAATTTTTATAAAAATTGAAAAATTAATTAGTTGCTTTTCATATTATATCTACTATTAGCTACAATACAATGACCAGTGTCGACACTGCCTTTTCGATTACCGTTGACGGTATTCAATATGCTAAAGCCGCATATAGTATTAACAGTCTAATTGATAAGATTAACACTTTTCTATCCACATATGAATTCAAAGATGAATTAAATCTTACTCATACACCTGGTACAATCTGGTTTAAAATTATGAACACAGGAACAAATAATGGTGTTTTAATTAGTGTTTCCCCACTAACATTTAATTTGGAAATGTACAAATATATTAACAGTAAAAAAGATATTAGAAATTTTAATATTAATAATAATATTAAAACAAGTAAAGATGTTATTAATTATATTCTAAGTGTAATTCAAAATCATCACGAAGAATCTAATAAATGTACTAAGGTATCTGAGAAGCTTACACAATTTTTTACAGAAAATTATACAAATTTTACAGTGACAAAACTACAGTATATTATTAAGATTTTAGAATCTGAAACAAATAATGGATATTATATTTATTTCACAAATGATAGTTATGCAAATATTGGAACTATTGTAAATAATGAATATTTTGATGCAAATAGTAAAATTGTATACACATATAAAGATCTAACATGTACTCTATTTAAATTAATTGAGACCAAATATCATCATACTAGATTTTATAGTATTGCTAATCCCCAATTTATTGATTGCGATACAACAATTGAAACAATTAATGATGGTGAAATTAGTGAAATTGCTGAGGATCCTGAACCTTAATTTTTCGACCAAATTTAGTTACGTATTCTTCATTGGGATATGTTTTTTTATAATTTTTATTAAACCAATATTTTATTAATTTTAATTTGTAATTAGGTATATTAAAATCATTTTTTAATTCATCTAATATAGTATTAAATTCATTATGATTTCTTGATAATTGTTTAGATGCATTTGAGATATCTATATCAATAGTAATATTATCAATATAAAAGGTAAATGTAATTTTATTATTTAATAATTTAATCGTTTTATAACTAATCATTATATATTTATTATAATATAATGTTTATATTTTACAAAAAAATTGAAAAATAATATATTTGACAATTGAATAAAAATAATACAATTAAAATGACTGACTTTGAACGTTCTACATCGCCACTGCGCATTACTAACTACCCTATCATGAATTTTAGTACTTTTTTGAATCCTGGAGAATTTCAACGTATTGATTCGAATGGGAATAGAATCTGTCCGCCTGCACCTCCTAGAGCACCGTTTGAAATGAGAATTTGTTCATGCATGTGTACTTACCAAATTGTGCATCATAAATCACAACAGACACTTTGTGGATTTTGTTTTGCACATGGACGTAAGTAAATTATTTTATTATAAATTAATATTTAATATATTTATAGATAGTTTTTTAGCTATCTAATATACTAAAAATTTAACTAAAACTATATGATTTCCTCTGATCATATAGGAAAAAAAGATTTTCATATGGATAGTGTAATCATTATACTTTAGGAAAAGTCATTAGACTTCAGAATATAATGGAGGAAAAAAATCCTACTACAGTGAGCTGCCCCCGTTTAAAAACTTAACAACAATTTATGCATTTACATGCAACTTCGCCTGCATATTGTACAGATGGATGGTTAAATCTGTAATCTCTATAATGAGTATCTGGATTATCTACACTACATACATGATAATATGGATCATTTGCACATAAAATCCCCCTACAATCATAACAAAAATGTGTTCCGCATATACATTTCATATGAGAACAACCTTCTGTCTTTTCTACCCATATACCACACCCTGGACATTTACGATAATCATCTGGATTTTCAAAAGTAATTTCATCAGTAAATTTACATAATTCACCATCATGGTAAGGATTTTTTAAACATTCTCTGCAATATATTATTTTACATTCACTACATGTCTGTTTACCATTCGGGATTCCATCATGAATAAATCCATCTGAATAAATACAATTGCCTATACAATATGTAATATATTTACTTTTATCTGGAAAATTTATTCTAAAATTATCCACTAATTTTTTATTAAAATATTTTAATAATTTAAAATATGTTTTTTCACTTAAAAATTTTACTAATTCTTTTATTTTATCTAAAACTTTTATTTTTTTATTACATTTTATTATTTTATTTTTTTCAGGACATTCATAAATAGCGCACTCATTTACGTAATGTATATTTTCTGTTTTTTGTATACTAATATAATAAGTATAATTTGTTTTATTCCATACAGCAGTATCTATCATATGCATAATATATGATTCAAGATAATCAATTGGAACACCATGAATATGTCTCCTAGTTTTATGAATAGGAACATAAAAATAATCACGATCTTTTGTATTTATACCATTCAATTCAGCTGGAGTATTATACATCATACCGATGTTAATATCATGTTTTCTTTGAAATTTTTGAGAATTTTGATAACTTTTTCTAGGTAATTCTAAATTTACATTATATTTTTGTTTTATTTTATTTAAAATTAAATTGATTTTTCCATATAAATCCCATTCTTTTTTTGTTAGATCTTCTTTATTTTGATCAAAATCAGAAAATCTATTTTTGTGATCGATAAGAACCAATGAAAACTCACCGATAGCTTTGTTTATTAACTCATCTTTATATTCTTTATTTAATAAATAATTATGCCATAATTGAAAATTTTCCCAATTCATAAAATCAAATAAAATTATTACTTTATTTGATTTCGTATTTTAATAAAAAATTTTTTTAATATTACTACACTTTTAAATATATTCATATTTTTTTGTTTTCTTTGATATAATTCATTTAATACTATTTCAATATTAAGATTATGTGTAATATAATAATTTAATAAATTATTATCTTTTAATAATAACATATGTTTTTCTTTAGTTATATTATTATAATTATCAAGAGGTAATAATTTTTTATTTAATAAATAATTTAATGTAAATGTATTACCATTTTTAATACCTTGTTTTATATCATTATCGGTAATATAATTCCAATATTTTTCTTTATCTAATAAATTATATATATTTTGATTAGCACCACCACTACAAATATAATAACGTAATATTTTTGATTCATTCATACAATTTTTAGGATATAGATAATTTACAATATTATAATTATCACTTATTAATCCCATACGCATACATAATTCTTTATTATGTACATTTTCTACATTTATTTTAGAATCTATTAATTGTAACATTAATAAATTACCCCAGGCACATAAAAAAGGAAGTATTTTTATTAAAGAATTTGGTGATGCTTTTTTAATATGTGATTTAAAAGATGTAATATTATTAGATATTATATTTTTTTCCAGAATTGAATTTATCATATACATAATTAAAAAATAATTATTTATATTTATTTTTTAATTATATTAATTTTGTCACTTTACAGTATTCATTGTATAAACTATTAGGATAAAATATTGTATCATAATTCATCTAAATAAAAATTGAAAATTTAATATAATATTAAATTATATTAAATATTGTATATATCATGGCAAGTTCAGATGAAGTGCTAAATATTATGCTATTGTCATATTATCAAATTGAATATAATGAATCAATGACAGGAGAAAAGTTAAGTGATATTGCGATGCAATATGCAATTCGTCGAGATTATGATAATATGAAAATATGTTTTACTATGGCAATTGAGAAAAATTATACTCCTGCTATGATTCAATTAGGAAAATATTATGAAAAAATTGAGATTAATGTAGGTGAGATGATACGTTTGTATGAACTTGCTTTGCATTATAATAATGAAATTGGAGTAATTGCATTAGTAGATTATTATAAATTAAATAATGATATTCCAAATGTATTAAAGTATTTGAATATTTATGTAGATAAATATAATGATAAACAATCAATGCATGATCTTATTATTTATTATCATTCAATTAATGATGAAGAAAATAGTATGAAATATTGTAATAAATTATTTGCGATTGATCAATTACAAGGACACTTTTATAAAGGAAAAACATATGAGGTTGTTAAAAAATATTCAGAAATGAAATCACATTATGATTATTTTTTAAATAACGTAAATATTACAATTATAAATAATTCATCAATGATTGAAAAACAAGTATTACATATACTTAAATTATATATAGATAATGATATAAATATTCCATTTGTTCAAGAAATTTTACATAAAATTAATTTTACACATTCTCATATATTAGGACATGTTCAATATAAATTAAATAAAATTAAATTAAAAGATCCAGTTTATAGTAAAATTGGATCTTGTAATATTTGCATGAATGATGATATTCAACTACAACTATTTGATTGTTTAGGACATTATTATTGTCTAGCATGTACAATTAATATTGATAAATGTGCACTGTGTAAATGTACTAAGAAATGTAGTCACAGTTAATTTTTACAGAATATTAAATTAAATCTAAAAAACTTATATCTAATTCACCGTCATTTTTAATTATATAATCAAACTTATATTTATCTAAATCAGTTTCACTTTGATGATCACATATTTTATTATATTTTATTTGATCACCAGTTGCTTCATTCCAATATCGTAATTCAGTTCTTTGTTTTGCAATAATTCTAAATAAAATTCCATTTTTATTTTTTATATATTCAGCTTCATTTATAAAACGAACATCACATATAATTACTAATGTTTCTTTTGGACTTCTTCTACAAAATGTTTCTATTTGCATATCTAATCCTCTAATCCACATATCTTGATTAAATTTATCTCTTCCATTCTCAGTAGCATATTCTTGTAATTTTTTTCTTGATTCAAATGTTTTATTATTATGTAATAAATCATATGTTAATGATAGATCTCGTGCATATAGTTCATTTTTAACTTGATCTCCAAATCCAATAATTAATATATTATACTTATCTTTAAAATGTGGTGCAATTATATTTTCAGCAATATAATTTTTACCAGATCCTAATTTTCCAGATAATCCAATTAGTTTCATTATAATAACTTAAAAAGTTAAATTCTTAAATATATTATTATGCCCAAAAAATATTATGAAGATGAAGAAGATCCAAATATTCAAGAATGGTCAACAGTGGTAATAAAAAAAGAAGTTATTCATAAAGATATAGTTAATTATAATCATGATCAATTTATAAAGAATATGATTCAAAAAAGGGAAGAATTAAAATTATCTCAAATTCAATTAAATGTAAAATGTAAGTTTCCATATAAATATACTATTCGTGATATTGAATCAAAACGAGTTGAAGGAACATTATTAGAATTAAAGACGATTGCATCAGTATTGGAAATTAAATAAAAAGTCTTCATCATCATCATATGATTCTTCTACATTTATTATAGTTAATTGACGTTTGATATTAGTTTTGCATGGTTTGTATTTTTCAAATTTTTCAGCATGATCGCAATGATTGTACCTTGCTGTGTTGTGTTTTGGACAAATCCATGATTCAGATTTTCCTTCTTTGACTGCTAAAAATTTTCCATGCTTTTTTAATCCATCTTGGTGATCAGTATACACTTCTCGTTTTAATACTCTAGGTTCTGGAGGTTCTGAAAGATCAATCCAACTTCCATACATGTAGAAAGATTCAGATTTTGGATGGGCAATTTGGTTACGGAGTACATACCATGGTGTTTTTTTGAAACTACGACACATTTTATTATATTTTATATTTAATATAAGTTTATATAAAAAAATTTTCAATTTTTTATTTATCATATCGACAACATTTAATGATATAATATAAATAATAAAATTTAAATATATATATATTATATATATGGACGTATCAAAATATTTTAAAAAAAGATATAATAGGGGTGACATTATATCATCATTTATAGTAGATTTATACAATGCAAATAATTACAAAAATATTCTTTTTATTAGAACATGTACTACAGGTGCTTGGTTAGATGATTTATTATTAGAAGATGATAAAATTAATAGAATTTTATATTATACAGATAAAACAGACAAAAATATAACATCACATAAATCAACAACAATAATTAATTCAAATGATTTAGAAAAAACTATATCATCCTTAAATAAAACATTTGATTTGATATGTATTGATACATGGCATGAATATGATAAGTCTTTACATGATTTTACAATACTGGCACCTTTTCTAAATGAATCAGGGATGTTAATTTCACATGATTGTTATCCATGGAATGAAAAAGTAGCTAATCCTCATTTTATTCCCGATGCATGGTGTGGTGAAACCTATATATCATTTGTAGAATTTGCATATAATAATCCTAGTATGTTTTATGCAATTCTAAATATAGATACAGGAATTGGAATAATAAGTAAAAAAGAATTAAATATATTATCAAATACATTAGATCGAAATAAACAAGAGAAATTAATAAATTTATTTAAAAATTCTAAAAATTATTATTCGTATTTTACTGAAAATTCTAAAGATATTATAAATGCAATTTATCATAAATAATTTATAAAAAATTGAAAAATAATATTTATTTAAAACAATATATCGTATTATTATAATGTCAGAGACAATTAATTTTAATCTATCAAGTTTACTACCTACATTAAATGAAAATAAAAAACCAAAAAGATGTGAATGTATTGATTGTAAATCAAAATTATCATTAGTTGATTTTCAATGTAAATGTGGAAAATATTTTTGTATTAAACATCGAGATGCTGTAATTCATAATTGTACATTTGATTATAAATTAAATAATATTAATAATTTACAAGAAAAATTACTTGCAGTAAATGGTGATAAATTAAATAAAATATAAAAAATTGAAAAAGAATTATTATGTAAAAGGTATTAAATTAAGTATACCATGACGAGGATTATTGTGCTCTTTTTTGCGATTGTAGTGTGGGTGACGTTTGCAGACTGTAATTATATGAGTAAAAAATCACAGATTGAACAAGAAATTGCAATGAAAAATGCAATTGTAACCAGTTATATGAGTAAAAAATTACAGATTGAACAAGAAATTGCAATGAGAGATGCAATCTTAACCAGTAATACTTATATGATTGGAAAATTAATTAATGATGTTCATCCTAATACAATTTATAAAAAACAAACTATGTTTTCTACTGCAGTATATAATTTGATAAATACATCTCCAATAAGTACAAATGCACTTGGGTTATCAATTATTGAATTTTTACTTAATAACGGAGGTGACCCGTGTTTAGTAAATGCTGAAGGTATGACACCATATGAATATTATATGACATTTGTATGGTTTTATCCAGATTCACAAGTTAAAAAACTATTGGATGTGTGTAATCGTGATAATATTCATCATGTTCCTAAGTTTGAACATTGTGCAAAATATTATGGGAATACAAAACAGTATTCTGAATGCACATTAAAACACTTATTTTAATATTTTAACTGCACCAAATATCCTTATTCTAATAATATAGAATCATCATTTATGTTAAAATAAATCAAAAAATATATTGTTTACAATAAGGACATTTATTAGACTTATCATTCAAACATTGTTTTATGCAATCAACATGATATGCATGACCACATTTTAATTTACACCATGAATCATTAGAATTATAACAAACTATACAATCTTCATTTGGTGAAGGATTATAATTATGTAAATATGGTGTAATATTTAATTCATATTTATACACATGCTGATATTGTGCAATTAAGGCTATAATTGTAGGCGTTTTATCTTTAACATATTGAAATGCATATGGATCATTTTTTATTGCTTCAATACATAATTCTTCTGTTTGGTTAGTAACATATTTTAATGCACCGCCCTTATCTTTAACTGCTGCCATACATAAATCATATAGTGGGTCTTTAATAAATCTTATATTATATCCATTTTTAGTAATAAAGTGCATATTTACTTGATGATTGGTAATCATATTGTGTAATATATAATAATTATATATAAATAATATAATTATTATTATTCAATTTTTACAAAATTAAATTATTAATTTAACAACAATATCTTTTTCAGTAGAATCTTTAAACATAGATTGAGGTACTTTATATGAATTAATTGTAACTTGTTTAGATATTTGATATATAAAAAAATCAGGTTCTTCTTCTATTGCAAATAAACAATTATAATCATGAAATTTATGCCACCATAAACCATTTTCAAGACGACTAGAATGTGAAAAAAATTGTGTATTATTGTGATCTTTTTTAAAATTATAAAATCTAATATTATATTTAATTTGTTCACAATCAGATTCACAATCTAATACTTTTGTATTATCACAGATATTTGTTACACAAGAATCTTTATAATCACATTTATATGTACATTGTGGTTTTAATAATTTTATAAAATCCATAGAATATATATGACAACAGTCAATAAATTTTTTACTATTATATAATGAAAATAAAGAATAATGATGACAATTTTTAAATTGATTATTATTAGATAACATTTTTATATGAATTGTATATTTGCCTTTTGGAAAAGGATTATCTGGATTTAATAATAAATTTTCTTTTAATTTATTTAAAAATAAATTAAATTCATCATCATCTATTTGTTTTTTTAAAGTTTTATATTTATTATCATATTTATTAACTTTATTAAAATAATTTAGAGAATCCATATATAATATTTAGATTATTTAAATTAATATATTAATTTGAAAGTATATAAAGATAAGTATATATATAATATTGGTCTGGTCTATTAGCTCAGTTGGTTTAGAGCATTCGGCTGTTATGACATTTGATCATCACAGTTGACCGGAAAGTCGCAGGTTCGATCCCTGCATGGACCGTTAAGAAAATCATTGAATTTTCTTTTCTTAACGTTTTGTTTATTTAAAAAATATATAGGATATAATTTAATTATGTAATAGAAAATATGTTAATATTATATATATAACAAATGGATGCACTTGCTATTTTAAAACAAATTGAAAGAAATAAAAATAAAGTAGAAAAATTAAATGAATCAAGTAATTCAAGTGGTATGGGAACAACTGGTTTAATTATAAGTATTTTTATGGGATCATTTGCAGCATATTTAAGTTATGATTGTAATTCTAAAAAGAATATGTCTGAAATACAAAAAATATTATGGGCGATATTAGCGTATATTTTTGGTTTATTATATTTAATTTATTATGCATTATTTAGATTTGATTCATGTAATCAATATTAAAAATAATTTAATTATATTATTAAATTATTTTTCATCTCACAGTGCTAGCAAATTTATTACATATTAATTTATATTTAACATATAATGTTCTATATAATAATTCATATTTTTCTTTTTCCCATATACGTGTTTTTAGAAATGTATATACAAGTAGAAATAATGCAAAATAGTGAATTTCATTAGATGAAATATTATATATTGGTTTAATTAATTTACCCATAAATGTTTCATTATCTTTTTTTCCTCTTAATTTAGCTTCTATTATTGTTAGAACACATGTATCGTCATTTACATACCAGTGAAACATTACAAAAAATAAGATAAAACAATAATATAATAATATAAAAGGATTATCCGTAACAAATGGTGTAGTTACTATAAATATTATAAATAATAAATGAATAAATGCAATTATATTTGCGGAAGTACTCATATTTAATATTATATTATTTAATAATATATTAAACATAAAAAATTGAAAAGTAGAATATTAAACATATAATTTAAAGTAATACTATTAATAAAAGGATGTCTAAAATGCCCGAAAACGAAGATAACTCACAACTAGCAAATGATAATGTAGAGAAAATAGAATCATTTGAAGATCCACGCTTAGATTTACCAGAAAATTTATTGCGAGGAATTTATTCATATGGATTTGAAAAACCGTCTCCTATTCAGCAGCAAGCCATTTTGCCAATAATATCAAATAATAATCGAGATGTAATTGGACAAGCACAATCTGGAACGGGAAAAACTGGTACATTTGTAATTTCTATGTTAAAATTAATAAATTTTGAAGAAGTACGACCTCAAGGAGCAATTATTGTACCTACTCGTGAATTAGCAATCCAAATTCAAAAAGTTATTGAAGGAATTGGAGAATATTGTAAAGTAAAAGTATGTTGTTGCATTGGTGGACAAAATGTAAGAACAGATATTGAATCATTGCAAAAAGGTGTCCATATTGTTGTTGGAACTCCAGGACGTTTATATCATATGATTAAAGATAAATATTTTAAACTAGATAGTATTAACTTATTAATTATTGATGAAGTAGATCAAATGTTAGCTCAAGGATTTAAAGAACAATTATATGAAATTTTCCAATTGGGTTTTCCGAGGGATATGAAAATTGGATTATTTTCTGCTACATTAAAAGATGATACACTTAGTATTGCAGAAAAATTTTTAAAGAAACCAGTAATTATTGAAGTAAAGAAAGAAGAAGTAAATCTAGAAGGTATTAAACAATATTATATTGATGTAGTAAAAGAGGAACATAAATTTGGTACATTAATTGATTTGTATAAATGCATATCATTAAATTTAGTAATTATTTATTGTAATAACAAACAAAAGTTAATGAAACTTGCAGATGAATTAATTTCAATTAAAAAAGAAATTGATATATCTTTTGGTGTTATTCATGGAGATATGGAGCAAGATGAAAGAAATAAAATTATGAATCAATTTAAATTAGGAAATTATCGTATTTTGTTATCAACTGATTTACTTGCGCGAGGAATTGATATTCAACAATTATCACTTGTAATTAATTATGATATTCCTATTAATCGTGAAAATTATATGCACCGAATTGGACGTACTGGAAGGTATGGCCGAAAGGGTGTTGCATTAAATTTTATTACAGAGCGAGATGCATATGCAGTAAAAGAAATTGAAGAATTTTATCATATTCATATTCAACAATTACCTGATCAAATAGATCAAATATTTACTTAATTATTTATTTAGATTATTATTTACACATTTATCACCTATATTATTTTCAACATAATTATTAACTTTTTGAATATCTACTGTAATATAATTTGTATTACATGGTTTATAGCATTTATTACCTATTTTATCTAATCCATCTGGGCATACTGCATCATATTGTTGTGATACACACATATTTTGAGATAATAAAGGTGTAGAATTAATAGGGCATTCATCTTTATATAAATCAGTTGGATCGCCCAAAAATTTTATAAATTTTATACATTTAGTAGTAATTGTATTATCACTATTTATAATATCAGATTTAATATCATTAGGATTAATACATTTAACATCAGAAGCATCTCTGTCATAGGCAATTACTTTATCTATAGTTTTATAGTCATTTGTATTATTAAGATAGATTTGTGATGTTAAATCAGATACTTTATCAGATACGTTATCAGATACTTTTAAATCACTATTTGTAATGTCTGATTTAACATCAGTGGTCTTATTAAATTTAACATACAAATAATCTGTGTCGTTATCTATAGTTTTATAGTCATCCATATTATTGAGATATAAAAGATTTTTTAATACATTGTTTTCCATTTATATTAATATTATAACTAATATCAGAAATATTTGCACTTTTTGTATTTTCTATACAATTTTTATAACAAGTATATTTATTATTATTAACAGGTAAAGATGAATTTGTATCCATATCATAAATTAATGTAGTACTTGGTGTGGTTGATATAGTCTGCATATCATAATTTATAGGACAACTAGCAGGATATGGAGTAGTATATCCACTTGGATCTCTGTTATTGATTGGTGTATAACATCTATTACCAACTAAATTATCTAATGAATTTGCACATTTAACGGGAGTTAATTCTAATAATCTGTCACTAATTAATATATTAGTATTTTTAATTTTTTCAGTAGATTGATTATCCATATATAAAGAAAGTATAAATTATTTATAAAAAATAATTTATATTATTGCAATAAATCAAATGTATCGATAAATATATCATCAGTATTAACTAAACTATAGGCCAAATTATTTATAAAATTTAATCCTATATATGATTGAGGTATTATATAATTTTGTAAAATAGATGGATGTGACTGTAACGCATTTTTTAGTATATCTTTATTATATGATTTAGCATATACATTTTTTAACGAAGTAACAGCAAAATATTCTGGTATATTTTTAGATAATATAAACCATATACAATGAGTACTTCTATAAATTTTTTGGTCATAAATTGATTTACAGTTATTAAATAAATTTTCAATAGATTTAGTTACAGTATCGCGTATATCTTCAGGTAAAAATTCACCATTATAAATTATAATATTTTCATTTGCAGAAGAAAATAAATTAAGATATGTATAATTCATTATTATATATAAATAAAGTAATTAATCTTTTATATTTATTCTAAAAATAAATGTTCTTCAGTTGCATAATAACTATAACAGTTATATAAAATAGGAATAATTTCTTGAATAGGGACATGATATTTTGCAAGCATATTTTTAACAATATTTTGAATTAATTTATTATCATGTAATTCATCAATCCAAAATTTATTAGATTGTTCACAAGAATAATCATAACATTCAGAATTCTCAATTAAATTTCTAAATTTATCAAAAATAGTAGCATTTTTAGGCAGAACAAAAAATAATTTATTATCTAAATCAGTATTAGTTTCTTTTCTAATATCTTTAATATATAATTGTTTTAATTTAATACAATTACTATAAATCATATTGCATACATCTTTATATTTTTTAAGTGTAAGTTTATTATATAAATTTAAAATATTATTTATGTATCTTAATTGATATGAATATGGCATATTATTATTTACAATTGGTATGAATGAATTATATTTAGTAACTAAATCATGAGATAAATTTGCTTGATCTATAATTTTAGCCATAATTATTTTAAAATTTTCATATGTTTTAATTTGTTTATCATTCCATCCGAGTTGATTATTTTTTAATAAATTATCAGTGTATTTTATTTCTGAATCATATTTTTGAGACATATTAAGACTACTTTCAAATATAATTTCAATTAATGCTTCTATCTTTTTTTCTTCAAAAATAACAAGCATAGCTGCTACCGATAATACTGTTGTATCTTGTGCTATTTCTAATTCAATTAATTGTTTATTTTTAATAATATATCCTTGATTATTTTTAAAAATATTATATAAATTATTTTCTTGTAAATAATCTAAGGAATCTACTGGATTAAATTTAAGATTTTTTGATTTTAATTTTTCGTAAGGAATATTATTTATTTTCATTTGATGAAATAAAACAGTAATAAATCTATTAGTTAAATATCCCATGTAAAAATAATTTGATATTTTTTTCCACATAGGCAATGTTAATTTATTTATCATTAATGGTAAATAATCCCATCGTAATGCACAACAAATATATTCGGTCCATTTTTCTGCAAATATATTATTTTCATATGGATTACGTTCAGAATTAATCATATGATTATTAAAACATTCTGGTGATAATAAATACCATTCAACATCAAAAAAATTTATTTTATTTTTATATTGAATTTGTTTTAGAGTATTAATTGCATTATAATAATAACATTTAATTATCATTGTATTTATAATATCTTTATTTTTTGAAAAATATTTTATTATAATATTAATATCATCATACATAAAAAATATAGTTTTATTATAAACAATATTGCTAATGTTAATTTTATCAATAATTAGATATACATATTTATTGATTGTAGGATATTTATTACCTTGAATATATATTTCAGTTATAATACTGTGATTGATACTATCTGAAGTATATCCAAATTCATCAAACCAATTAAACATTTCGATAAATGTTTCAGTATTATCAAATGATGCAATTAATAATTCAATCATAGAATTATTAATTAAATCTCTCATGTATTCAGATTCTTTAAATACATGAAATAATAATTTAAGAAAAGGAATATTTAAATTTTTTATTTGTAAAAATAAAAAATTTATAATAACATCAGATTCAATTGAATCACATACAAGATCAATAATAATATTATTAGTATATTTTACTAAATGATTATATACGTGATTTATACAGTCAAGTTTACATTGTTTCTCCATTTTTAGAATAATAACAATAGTGATATTATATATAATTAAAAAATCAATTTTTAATTAATGCAATCTTTCCATTTGTATTTTAATAGATATATATTTACAATATAACCTAATATTAATAATCCTTGTGGACTTAGAGGATTTGCAAAAGATGAACTAAACATATTATTCATTTTACCAAATATATGAGGAATTATATATTTATCTTCATTTTCTTTTAAGATTTTACTATTTGATTTATTATTATTAGATGTTTTATTATTATTATTAATAATAAATAATTTACTTTCAAGCAATAAATGAAATGGTAACATATGTAAGAGATATATCAATGGTATTATTGAATAAATATTATGTTTACTATATATAGGTGATATAAAACCTCCAAATATTATAAATAGCCATATTAAAATATGGATTATAATTAATAATTGTAATAATATATTATACATATATATATTATTAAATTACATATTATTCTTTAATGATAAATATTTTAATTTATAATTTTTATATTTATTATAAAAATCATTTTTATCCGCTACACTATTACGTACATAGCCACCAACTTGAGGAGAATTACTTAAATCAGTTATTACATTATTAATTACGTTAATACTATTAGAAAGTGTGTTATTTGATATTGATCCAACTGAATTACCATTATTCCATATAGAATTTGTATTTCTTAATTCTAAATTAGTTACTTTACCTCCTTTTAGTCCAAGTTTATAATCATATACATTTGTACCATTAGGATGATAACGTACAAAATATACATGTTTTGAGTCTAAGAAATTATTAGAGATTAACATTCTTGTATTTACATCAGAACTATCTTCGATATTTAATACAGATACACCATTCAACATGACACCACCTGATTGTGAGGGTAATGATGATTTAAAATTAGATGATGTTTCATGTGATTCAGTCATAGATGTGTTTAATACTGAATTTCTAAGACCAGATACTGCATCAGCAGTACCCGTAATTAAATTAGTAGAAGCATGTTCTACTGTATCTACTCCAGTATTAATTGCTTGTGCACTTGTATGTAAACCGTTTGTTACTACATCTGATGTTCCTGATAATATATCATGTGATACATTATTGATAGTATCTGTTCCTTCTCTAATTACTGATACACCAGAATTTATACCAGAGGCTAATACCTTTTCAGTGCCTGAAATTAGATTAGATGATACATTTTGTGCTGTTTTTATACTGTCAGTAGCAACATCAGCAGTAGTATTTATACCTGTTTCTACTATATTTGATGCACCAGTAATTAAATGGTTAGATGCATTTCCAACTGTATTTATACCAGTATTAACAAATCCAGTACCTATTTTAATACCACTATCTAATACATTTGATGTATCTCTAACCAAGTTACTAGATATTTTCTCTAAAGTATATATACCTGATTTAATTAAACCAGTACTTGAATCGACTATAAAAATTAATACATTTTTAAATGCATCTGTACTAGCATTAACTACATTACCTGCAGCATTAACTACATTACCTGCAACACCAACAACTGCTCCGCTCGCACCTAATAATATATTTACTATAGTTTTTGGAATTACACCTACAATGCGCCCTGCTTCATCAAAAATATTAAAATCACCATCATTATTTTTTTCTATTTTTGATGGTGGTAAAACAGTAGGGAATATAGTACTATTTTCAACAGATCTACCACCAGTTACAGATTTTTTATTTAGAGTTGATTTTAATTCATTTTGTAACACTAAAGTATTTTTAGATAAACTCATGTATATTTTTATTATATAAAATAAAAATATAAATATGGAAAATATTTTAATTGTAGGTTGTGGATTAACTGGATCTGTATTAGCAAATAAATTATGTGAAAAATATAATATATTAATTATTGATAAACGAGATCACATAGGAGGTAATTGTTATGATTATTATGATAATGGTATTTTAATGAATAAATATGGCGCACATATATTTCACACAAATAACGAAACAGTGTGGAATTATGTTAATAAATTTGATGAATGGATACCATGGTACCATAAAGTAATTGGTAAAATAGATAATAAATTATTTCCAATACCTGTTAATACGGATACTATTAAAATATTATTACCAGATGATTATAAAATAGAAAAAAATACAATAAATAATCCAATGAATAGTGAAGAAACCTGTATTAATAATGTAGGTGAAGAATTATATAAATTAATATTCAAAGAATATACGTATAAACAATGGGCAAAATATCCTAGTGAATTAGATTCAAGTGTATTAGCTAGAATACCTATTAGAGAAGATAATAATCCAAATTATTTTAATGATAAATATCAAGCTTTACCTAAAAATGGTTATACAAAATTTATTGAAAAATTATTAGATCATCCAAATATCGTAGTAAAATTAAATACAGAATTTAATAAAGATACTCATCTTGGATTTAGTAAGATATTTTTTACAGGACCAATAGATCATCATTATAATCATTTAAATTTACCCAAATTAGAATATAGATCAATTAATTTTATTAAAGAGTATTTAGATGTAGATTATTATCAAGAAAATTCAGTTGTAAATTATCCTCAACATGAAACAAATAATATAAAAACACCATGGACTAGAATTATTGAGTATAAACATTTTTATAATCAAAAAGTATCAAATAAAACAATAATAGTAAAAGAAATAACAACAGATGTAGGTGAACCATATTATCCAATACCAACTAAAAGAAATCAAGAATTATATATTGAATATCAAAAAGAGGCAATAAAAGATGAGCTAAACAATATATATTTTTTAGGTAGATTAGGAAGTTATAAATATTTGAATATGGATCAAGCAATAGAACAAGCTATGCTATTTGCAGAAAAATTTCTATAGTAATATATATATGGAAAGAGGCAGAATATATAATTTAATAATAGAAAGAGGTATGTGTCCTGAAAAAGTTAAAATTTATTCATTAACAAAATTAACAACATTACCACCAATGGTAGATTTACGTAGTAAACTAAATGTAATGTATGATCAAGGACAATTAGGTAGTTGTACTGCAAATGCATTATGTTATTGTTATGTATTTAATGATACTAAATGGAACCCATCTAGATTATTTGTATATTATAATGAAAGAATGTTAGATAAAAGTATAAATGATGATGCAGGATCAACATTAACTCAAGGAATTAATGCATTACAAAAATATGGTGCATGCTCTGATACATTATGGCCATATGTTATTGAAAGATTTAAAATTAAACCATCAACTACTTCATATACAGATGGTTTAAAACATACTGTATTAACTGCATCACGTGTTCAACAAACAATAACTAATATAAAAACATGCTTGGCAAATGGAAATCCATTTGTAGTTGGAATTCTAATATATCAATCATTTGAATCTGATATTGTTGAAAAAACAGGTATGGTACCAATGCCAAATACAAAAACAGAAATGTTATTAGGTGGTCATGCAGTTACATGTGTAGGTTATAATGATGCAAAAGGTGTATGGATAATGAAAAATTCCTGGGGTTCTGGATGGGGAGATAAAGGGCATTTTTATTTACCATATGCATATTTATTAAGTACTAGGTTATCAGGTGATATGTGGCAAATAACAAAAGTTAAAGTATTAACAACTGCACAAAAAATTATGGTGTATAAGAAATTAGAAACAACAAAATATATAAAAAAATAATAAATAAAAATTTAATTATTTCTTATTTCTAATATTTCTTTTTGTAGTTTATTTAATTCAAAATCAAAATTAGTTCTGCCTATATCTATTCTTAATTGTTCTAATAATTTACCTCCATACATATTATTATATCCACCATTTTTATATTCAGATTCAGGTTTATATTTATATTCAGATTCAGGATCAGATTCAGGATCAGGTTCATATTTATAGTCAAAATTATATTTATCTGAATCGGGTGTAAATAATGACTTGTCAAATGGTAGTCCTAAGTCTCGATTTTTTATAGCTGCTTCTCTCATCTGATTTATTACTTCTTGTGATCTTTCTATAGCTTCTTTTGCAGATAATTTATTATAAAGATATTCATCACTATTTTTTATTCTAGCGTCAATATTTTTTTTAAACGTATCAAATGGATTCTTTCCTTGTGATATTTCAGTAAAAACATTATCTCTTATATTATTACGAACACCTTTTAAAACCATATTACTAAATGATTCTGATTTAGGGATAAAATCATGCATAACTGATTTAAATAAACTAGGAGCAGATGAAGCAATTCTATTAATTGCTGGATTTCCGCCATATTTAGAATAATAGTTATATAATATCGAATGATTATTTTCCATATAATAAATAAATAATTTATTTTATAAAAATTATTTATTTATTTATAATCAACTAAAATTCTAGCAGATGGATTTGTTATATTACCTGACCATTTAGGTAACCAATATTTTGGTATAACATTTATTTGATTTTTATATAATTCTGAATATTTTTTATAATAATAATAAGATTCTTTATTTAATTTTGTTGAATCAAATGGATAATTTGGTATAGTGTCAGGAATAGAAACTTTATCCGATAAGTAATCTTGGATAATTTCCCACCATGATTTTTCTTTAATAGATACACCATCCGAAAATGCTTCTTTTTTTCTAAATAATACTTCTTCTGGTAATAAATTGTTATTTTTAAATGCTTCTCTAATTAAATATTTTTCTTGTTTAGTATTATTAAATCTATATTCAATTGGAATACTCATATAAAAGTTAACAAAATCACGATCTAAAAATGGTGTTCGAGGTTCTAATCCATTATCAGAACATGATCTATCTGAACGTAATACATCAAAATATGAAATCTCTTTTAATAAATTTACACTTTCATAATGAAAATCTAATTCAGAAGGTGCTTTACGATGATATAAATATCCACCTGCAACTTCATCTGCACCATCCCCATTAAATATTACAATACTTTGATTATCAACATCTTGTGTTTGATTATATTCTTTAATTTTTTTACAAACTAAATAATTACCAACACTTGCACGAATAGTTGTAATATCATATGTTTCAGTTACAGCAATTACTTCATCTAAATGATCTAAAAATTCTTGTGGAGTAACTAAAAATTCATGATGATCTGATTTTAAAAATGTAGCTACTTTTCTAGCATATGCTAAATCAGGAGAGCCTTCAAATCCAATTGAAAATGTTCTTAGTTGTTTATTTGATGGTAAATAATTTCTAACTAAAGATGCAATCAAACTAGAATCTAAACCTCCGCTCAATAAACATCCAACTGGTCTTTCAGTCATCATTCTTTTTTGTACTGATTTATGTAAAAATATTTTAATACCTTCTAATACAGAATTCATATTATTCTTTAAAATTAAATTTTCATTCCATACATATAAATAATATGGTTTAATATCAAGAGTATTATTTGATGTTACCATACCATAATGTCCAGGTGGGAAATGAGTTACAGTAGTTGATGGTATATCATCAGATAAAATCATACCTTTTATTTCACTTGATATTTGTATTTGATTATTATGAATTGCATAGAATAAAGGTCTAACACCAAAACGATCACGACCAATATATAATTTATTTTCAATGTTATCCCATATAATAAATGCAAATACACCATCTAATAAAGTGCATGTTTTTTCAAGACCAAATTTGTCAAATAAAGGTAATATAATTTCACAATCACTGCCAGTAATAGATGTATAATTAATTAATTTTTCTAAATCAGTATGATTATATATTTCCCCGTTGCACATTAATACATAATTTTTATAATGCATTGGTTGTGCACCATTTGATATCCCATTAATAGATAATCTATAAAAATTCATATGAATTTGAGGATCTGTATATGTTTGATAATCATCTGGACCTCGGGCAGATAATTTTTTATTATTATAATTAGTATTAGAGCAATAGTTTAAAATACAATGAATACCACACATTTATTAATAATTAATATTTTTATATATTTATATATTTTTAATTTATTACATAATCGATCCATTAATATTTAGATAATCAAATATATTATATAATTCTTCATAGGTGGGAATATTATCATATTCGTAATCTTTTAATTTTAAATCGGATATTATACTTGATACATTTAATGTATTAATTTTACCATTAGATAAGTCAGGAGGTATTTTTATAGATACAAAATTAAATTTAATATCAAGATAATCTATGATATTTATTAATCCTCCAATAGAATATTTATCCCATTTGGATAAAGGTAATGCATCATTAATATATTGTGGTAGATAAGTAGATGTTGCATCTATATAACTTACAGTATTATTAGTATTAAATTTAATTGCAGAATTTGATTGTATTAATTTTTGCAATGTTGTAATATCATAATCAATTAAAATTACATTCATTAAATCTGGATTTTCATATGCTATATTATCTATTTTATAATCCATATGAATATAACTATGTGAGGCTAATATATTTAACATTTTAATATTTTGTAATAAAAATTTACATTTTTGTTGATTTGATAATAATCCAATATTTGTATCAGATAATGTATTATAAATTTTTGTAATATTATAATCAAATGGTAATCTATCTTTAATTACATATAATAGGTCTCCAGATTTGTATAAAGAACCATAAAAATAAATTTTAGCCATATACTCTTGAAATAATGCAAATTCATATTTTACTTTATCATAATCAAACATATTTTTAGCTGAAAAATCTCTGTCTCTTACATATATTCTTAAAATATATTTAGTAGAATCATCATTTATTCTTAAATGTATATCCTTAATCATATATACTGCCGTATATGTACCTTTTCCTAAAAGTGGTTCATATTTATTACCAACATTATTAGGTATAATCGAAAATAAATTTAATTTATTAAATCTACCAATTAATTGTAAATTTTTTCTAACAATATTATAATAATCTGTAATTATTGGCCATATATCATCAGATAGACCTGCTCCTTGAGTATTATATAATTCTAAATCTTCATATATATATTTTGGTATAGTTAATGTTTGTTCTAACCAAGAATTAGGAGGTAATAGCCATTCTGATTTACCTGTAGTACGATTTACATACCATATATCAGTATCATCATGTTTTGTATACCATATATCTGATAGTGGTATTGATATAGAGTATAGTTTAGTAGTAGAATTTTGATATTGATATTTAATTTCCCATGAATTAGGGGGTAATTTATCTACTAATTTATTTGTATTCAAATTTTTGTATTTATCTAGATCTAAAATATATTCCCATATATCTTGATTATCTGGTTTAACATCTGTAATTGTATTAGTAGATTTATTTATATATATCTCTGTTCTATACCATGAATTTGGAGGTAATAGCCATTCTACTTGTTGTGTATTTATATTTTTATACCATACATCATTACCGTCAGACTTTTTTTTCCATATATCAACCAATGGAAGTGTATTTATTTTTTTATTTGTAGTAGAATTAACATATATAATATTAGAAGGTGTTTTGGGTAATATATCTTTAATTTTAAAATGTTCTTGTCTTACTGCACCACCAATAAATGATTGTAATTTTAATTTATATTTAAGTTTTTTAATATTATAATCCATATATATATATTAGAAAAATATAAACAATAAAGAAATGTAAATATTATAATATAATGGGATCATGTTATTCAATAAATAAAGTAAATAAAAATAAGAAATCAAAATATAATAAAAAAAATATTCCAAAGGCATTGAAAAAAATGGTTTGGGATAAATATATTGGTTCATCTATAGGTCAAACAAAATGTCTATGTTGTAAACATCAAAATATTCGACAAATAGAATTTCATTGTGGGCATGTTATAGCAGAAGCAAATAACGGAAAAACAACATTAGAAAATTTAAGACCAATATGTGCGCAATGTAATTTAAGCATGGGTAAAATGGATATGAAAGAATTTATTAAGAAATATATGATTAAATAAAAATTGATATTTTAATAGTTTAATAATATATGATATATTATATAATAATAACAAGTAAAAATGTATGTATATGATATTTACAATCCTAACACCAGTGAAACTAATTTGATTACAGGAAGTTCTGTAATCGAATTATGTGCAAATGTTTTAAATTATAAGATTGATTGTATTGAAAACGATGATATTGAATATACTGTAAAATTTTCTGATAGTAATAATAAGTTAATTAGTGAAGTTAGTGAAAATGGATTACATTTTGCAATTACTGGTCAAACTTTAAATAATAGTGAAATGACTGAAAATATTAAAAATGATTCTGAAAAGTTTTGGAATATGATTCATTCTAATGTAAAATTAATCGAATTTACAAATCCAATTCGTTTTGGGGATGCAGAATGGGATGAAGATTATGAGGAAGATTCTGAGGAAGAAGATGAAGAAGATACAGAAGATAAAAATATTGTAATTAAGAAAGAGAAACAATGTTAAATTTTTTTATTATGAATAGGTATATATAAGACATTTGATAATTTACCTTCTTCCATTAAACTAATTTTTTTATCATATTCATTACGATATTTATAAAATTGTAATAATCTTGAAAATTTATAAAAAAGATACTGAGTAATTTCTATCATTTTTATATATTATAACTATATTTTTATAATTTAAAAATTAATCAATACATAATAAAAATGACAGATATATTACAATATGATAATGAAAATGATAATCATGATAATAATAGAAATCAATTATCAAATCAATTTAATAACATGATGAAATTTAAATTAATAAATAATGCATTATCTTATTTAACATTAAATACTGGAAATAAAAATATTGATTTATTTTTAAATGGAATAGTTCAGACTATTATTTTTTCTATTATATCATATTTAATTGCAAATATAATGTATATACCTAATAATATAAAAGTGTATATATTACCCTATTATAATAAAATATATGAAATATTATTAAATATATGGTATTATTATTTTAACAAATCTAAAATATTTGAGAAGAGGGTAGATATAATGTATATTACGGAAACAAAACAAATTAATGAATTATACAAAGCAGTATTTTGGTATTTATCTAATACAAAAGATATTGATTATATTAATGAAACATATTTACAATATACATGTGATCAAAAAACATTAATGTCAGAATTATGTGATATTAATAAAATTGTTAATCAGCATAGAGAGAAAAAAATAAAATTTAAAAATAGTGAAATAACATATACACATTATAATAATATTATTACCGTATATACAGATAAGGATCGAAAGAAAGAGAATTATATTGTAACATTAAAAGTTATGCAACATGAAAATTGCAATGAAGATATATTAGAAGAATTTTGTAAATTTTGTGCGAGTGAATATAAATATTATTTAACTGGAAAAGTATGGACACAGCAAATTTATACTAATAAAAATAAAGAATGGATAAATACACCATCAAATAACTATAGAACATTAGATACAATTATATTAAAAAATAATATTAAAAATATAATAAAGGAAGATATGCAATTATTTTTAAATTCAGAAGAATGGTATCAACATCGAGATATTCCATATACAAGAGGTTACCTGTTTCATGGGCATCCTGGAACAGGAAAAACAAGCATGATAAAGGGTCTTTCATTATTTGGAAAAAGGCATATTCATTATTTAATGTTAAATGAAGTTAAGAATGATACTGAATTAATAGAATTAGTAAAGTCAATTAATTACAAGGAAACAATATTAGTGATAGAAGATATTGATGCAATGATAAATATTGTTAAATCAAGAGAATCTGATAATAAAACATATCAAGAATATATGGATGAAAAAGAAAAAAACAACAAAATGTCAGTAGATGAATGGGAAAAAATAGAAAGGCAAAAGCAGAAAAAATCAACTATTACATTATCGGGATTATTAAATGTGATTGATGGATTATTTACGTGTCATGG
>Ga0214923_10001895_pt1 | contig 28893 bp, 26 predicted proteins | sample LL1510_MetaG_FD_177993 | JGI IMG/M metagenome (GOLD analysis project Ga0214923, IMG submission 177993) | Freshwater microbial communities from Lake Lanier, Atlanta, Georgia, United States - LL-1510 | ecosystem: Environmental > Aquatic > Freshwater > Lake | place: USA: Georgia | collected...
TCGCCTTTGTGAACGAGCTCTCCAAAATCTTTAACAAAATGGGTTTGGATACGCAGGAGGTCCTGGAAGCGGCGGGTACCAAATGGAATTTTCTTAAGTTCAAACCCGGTTTGGTAGGCGGTCATTGCATCGGTGTGGATCCGTATTACCTGGCTCAGAAAGCCCAGGAAGTGGGCTATCACCCGGAAATTATCCTGGCAGGTCGGCGTTTGAACGATTCCATGGGCGCCTATGTGGCCGAAGAATTGGTCAAAGGTATGTTACGCAATGGGCAACAGGTCCGAGGCTCCCGTTGCCTGGTATTGGGATTCACGTTCAAGGAAGATTGTCCGGATGTGCGCAATACCCGGGTGGTGGATATTGTCCGTGAACTAGAAACCTACGGGATGGAGGTGATCACCCATGATCCCTGGGCCGATCCTGCCGAGGTAGCTCACGAATACGGAGGATTACGCATCCACCAAGAATGGCCGTCCGAATCCTACGATGCGGTGGTCCTGGCCGTAGCCCATCGAACATTTTTGAACCAAGATTTACGAGCCTTGTGCCCCAAGGGCTTGATTTACGATGTCAAAGGTCTACTGCCCAAGGAGGCATCGGACTGGAGATTGTAGAAAACGGCAAGAGCACCCAAATGCTTATGTTCAATCCTCATCTCTACTTACAACCTTATCACGAAATTGATTTGTCGAATTTCCGGTTTTTGGTAACGGGCGGGGCAGGATTTATCGGTTCCAACCTGGTAGAATATTTACTGCGCTACGGTGCCGGTCAGGTCAGGGTCTTGGATAATTTCTCCAATGGGTACAAGGAGAATATCGATGAATTTTTGGGTTTGCCGAATTTTGAGTTGATAGAGGGTGATATACGGGACCTGGAAACCTGCCGAAAGGCGGTAGACGGTATGGACTTTGTATCTCATCAGGCTGCGCTGGGATCGGTCCCTCGAAGTATTACCGACCCCATTACCACCAACGAGGTCAATATCGGAGGTTTTTTGAATATGCTGGTGGCCGCCAGGGATAGTTCAAGCTGCAAGCGTATGGTGTATGCGGCTTCGTCCAGTACCTACGGAGACAGCACCGAATTACCCAAAGTCGAAGGACGGGAAGGCAAGCCCCTCAGCCCTTATGCCATCACCAAAGCGGTCAACGAAGAATATGCACGTGTTTTTAGTGATGTGTATGGATTTCATACTATCGGCCTGCGTTACTTCAATGTTTTTGGGCCTAAACAAAACCCCAACAACCCTTATGCGGCGGTCATCCCCATTTTCTGCAAACATTTTATAGAGGGAACCAAGCCGACTATTTTTGGTGATGGGGAAACCAGCCGGGACTTCACCTTTGTCGAAAATGCGGTACAAGCCAATATCAAAGCTTTGCTTTTTCGTGGTTTAACGCAACACGAAGTTTTTAATGTGGCTTGCGGTGATCAGATAAGCCTGAACCAAATGGTCCATATGCTGCAAGAAATTACGGGAGGTCATGATTTAGAGCCGATTTACGCCGCCGAACGTTCTGGTGATGTCAGGCACTCGAGGGCCAGTATTGAGAAGATAAGCCAGACCTTGGGGTATTACCCGCAAACTCGATTCCAAAAGGGGCTGAAATTGGTCCTGCAAGATTATCGAATCAGATTCATTTAATACAAATTTAAATGAAAATTCAAAAACATTGCTGATAACAGGAGCGGTAGGATACCACAGTAATGAAAATCTTAATAAAAGATTTTCGTGTAAGAATTTAGTAAATACAAAGTAAAATCATCATCGTAATCGAAAAACTTAACAATATATTTCTTAAAAAACGCTACTTAAAATAATCTACACATTTTTCAATTTACAATTGAATAACTTTAAATTAATTTCATTTATTATTTGTTCAAACGGATATGGACATTTAAAAAGGGTCTTATCGGTTATTAAACATATTTTAAATTATGGTTCCGAAATAAAGATAGCCTTGTTTTGTGCAGACAGTCATATAAGAATAGCTAAGAAAGAAATTAATTTTGCTAATAATTTATTTTTTTGCAAATTCTATTCTGAATTATCAAAAAATGAATTGAACTGGATTGTTGATGGTGGAGTGACAAAAAATAAGTTTGATAACTGGAAATTAGACATTCAAACAAACTCAATTCTCCAAAAAAGTCACTTAATAATTTCTGATAATCACATAACTCCGCTAACTGTTTTTCCAAATGTTAAATTAATGGGTTCATTTTTATGGGATGATGTAAGCCATTTAAACAGTCAAGAAAGTCAGAAGGTTATAGAAGAAGAAATAGGCTGCTTGAAGAAGCATAGACCAGATATGTTTTGTTTAAAATATTTTGCGATGCCAAGTATTTTTCAATATGCAAATCCAATTGAATTGCCCTGGTATTGTGAAAAATACTATGGAAGTGAAGGCTCCAAAAGGGAGTCAATTTTGATTACAGGTGGTGGTACTGCCCTCCTTAATTTTCATCTAAGTAAATTAGTAGAGAAAATAATCGCTATTGGAATAAGTGAAACAATTTTTCTTGATTCAAAATTGTATGATTTATTATGTGAAAACAAAGAATTAAATATTAAAAAGTTCTCATTTTCTGACCAAGATTTTTTTGCTCTAAAAGCAATTATTTGTCGGCCTGGAATTGGTATATTAACAGATTGTGTTAAGTTCGGAATACCACCTATTGTGATAAATGATGGCTTTAACAATGAAATCGATTATAATTCAATGATGGTTCAAAAATTAAATATTGGAAAATCGTTTGATTTAAGGTATAATGAAATATCATTTATTGCAAGCGAAATAAAATCAATTTTTCAAAATGATGCTTTAATGAAAAGTTTCCAAAATAGTATAGATAAGCAAGAAACAAATGGTGCGAAACTAGCGGCAGAAATTATTGTTAATTCAACTTATGATACAAAATCTAGAAAAAATTTGCTGTAGGCCTCAGGATAATCTTGGATTTGTACTAAGATTATTCAATGACTCTAAATCATTTAATTTACCTAGCGGTATTGCTTTGGTTTTAGATTCCGATAAGAAATTGATTGGAACTGTAACTGAGGGAGATGTAAGAAGGACGCTTATTTCAGGTAAGTCGATGGATACAAATGTCCATGAATTTATGGCGCTTGATCCAATTACATTTCAGGATGGCTTTTCAATTCCACAAATTCTTGACTTATTGCCTAACGAGTTATTAAAAAGAAAAAGAAAGGCAAGTAAATACCTTAGTAAAATTATTATTGTTGACGAAAATAATGTACCAATAAAAGTATTTGATTATCATGAATTATGGGAACAAAAAGTAGCTACTCATAGACACTTAGTAGTTATCGGCCTTGGATATGTAGGATTAACAATGGCTGTTGTTATGGCTGATGCCGGTTTCATGGTAACAGGGGTTGAAGTTGATGATTTTCGATTTAATTCCTTAATCTCTGCTGAATCATATATCCATGAGGTTGGGTTACCTGAATTATTGAAAGAGCAATTAAATAAGAACCTATTTATAAGTAAAGAAATTCCAGATGACGGGGATGTTTTTATAATTTCAGTTGGAACGCCCGTAAAAGAAAATGAATTTGGTGTCAAAATTCCGCTAATGAATTACCTAGAAGATTCGGCGCATAAGATCTCCAAGGTTTTAAATCGCGGTAATTTAGTTATATTAAGATCTACAGTTCCAATCGGAACATGCAGGGATACTGTAAAACCAATTCTAGAAAAGGGGTCTGGGTTAAAAGCTGGTATTGATTTTCATTTATCTTTTGCTCCTGAAAGAACTGCTGAAGGTAAAGCACTTAAAGAACTACGTAGTTTACCACAAATAATAGGGGGTATCAATAGTGAATCAATTGAGTCAACAGCAGCAATATTTCGTGATTTAACACCTACAATTGTCAAGGTCGAATCATTAGAGGCTGCAGAAATGGCTAAATTAATGAATAATACTTTCAGGGATTATATTTTTGCATACTCTAATAAAATGGCTCAACTTGCAAGTGAATATAATATTAATGTTTTCAACGTTATTCAAGCTGCCAATAAAGGTTATGTTAGAGATCCAATTCCTTTACCAAGTCCTGGAGTCGGTGGACCATGTTTAACTAAAGACCCTCATATTTTTGCAACAGTTGCATACCAAAAGAATCTTGATGGTGGACTTTTTATTAATGGAAGACAAATAAATGAGTCTATGCATGAATTTATTTTTGATCGAATTTGCAACCAATTGAGAATGACTGGAAAAGAATTAAATAGTTGTAATGTTCTAATTTGTGGACTGGCTTTCAAGGGCTATCCTGAAACTGGGGATATTAGAAATTCAACGGCAATTGATATTGCTGGTTTTTTTAGGGGAAAAGTAAACCAAATTAAGGCATATGATGCGGTAGCAACTTTCAACGAGATAAATGAGTTTAATTTGTCTCCTGTTAACTTGCCAGATGGATTTATTAATACCGACATCGTGTTATTTTTGAATAATCATAAGTATTTTGAAAAACTTAATATTTATGATATGGTAAGGAATATGAATAAAAATCCAATTATTTTTGATGGGTGGAATTTATTTAGATGGGAGGACATTGTTTCTGTAAAACCATGTTCATATTTAGGTTTAAGTTTTGTTAGAAGTTCAATTTAAAACAAATGAAAATTTTAGGTATTATACCTGCTAGGGGAGGGTCTAAAGGCGTTAAAGGGAAAAATATAAAGAAATTATCAGGTGAGCCTCTAATTTATTACACGATAAAAGAAGCATTAAAATCTGATTTGACGAGTTTGATTGTCAGCACTGATGATGAAGAGATTTCTAAAGTAGCAAGAAGTTATGGAGTTGATGTTCCCTTTAAAAGACCAACAAATTTATCCAATGATACCGCAAAGTCTATAGATGTTGCTATTCACGCACTTAATGAAATGGAGAGAATCTATGGATTTAGTTACGATGCAATAATGTTGTTACAACCTACTACGCCTTTCAGGACATGTGAAGATATAAATGATTGTTTGAATTTGATGCGTATCCATCCTGATGCAGATAGTGTAATTAGCGTTGTTGATGTAAAAGGGCATCACCCAGCAAGAATGAAATATATTCAGGATGGATGGTTAATTGATCCTCCGTTTTGTGAGGAAATAGAAAATCAAAATAGGCAAGAATTAAGGCCAATGTTTATTAGAAATGGTGCTATTTATTTAACAAGAAAAACTATTTTGTTGAAAAAATCTTACAAAGGTGAAAAATGTCTTGCTTATGAAATGCCGGGAGAGCGTTCAGTTAATATAGATAATTTACAAGATTTTGAATATGCTGAATGGTTACATTCCAAATTTTTGAAATGAAAATATTGCACCTAGAGTTTGATGAATATCCTACAACTTCAATTGAAAAATTACAGGAATTTGCTCAAGTTATTTCATATAGAGTTGAAAGCGAAGAAGAATTAATCGAATATTTAAAAAGTAATCAATTTGATGTTATTTTTACAAGAATAGGATTGTTTATCAGCGAAAAATTAATGATATCGCAAAATAATTTAAAATATATAGTTACTTCCACAACTGGTTTGAACCATATAGATACTGATGCAGCAAATATATTAGGGATAAAAATAATTAGTTTAAAAGGAGAAACTGAATTTTTAAATAATATTAAGAGTACTGCAGAGCATACTTGGACATTATTATTATGTTTAATTAGAAATATACTACCAGCAACTGAAGATGTAATAAAAAATGGTGGATGGAATCGTATTCCTTTTTTAGCTGATGAATTAAATGGAAAAACAATTGGTATTATAGGTTTTGGTAGGCTAGGGAAGATAATCTCATCCTATGCCAAAGCTTTTGGAATGCAAATTTTAATAACTGAAAAGAATCCTGAAAAGGTTTCAATTGAATTTGAGACTGTTCAATTATCAAATTTACTTAATAGGTCAGACTTCGTATGTCTAATGATTGATTATTCATTAGAAAATGTAGGGTTTATGAGTAAGGAATGTTTTAGTGCAATGAAAAAAGGAGCATATTTTGTTAATACATCTCGAGGTGAATTAGTTGACCAAAATGCTTTAATTGATTTTCTAGAAAATGGACGATTGAAAGGTGCTGCGTTAGATGTAGTAGATGGAGATTCTGGATGGGCCAATGAATATTCTGGCGACCAAAGATTACTAGAATATGCAAGATTAAATCGAAATTTAATAATTACACCTCATATGGGTGGTTATGGAAAAACTTCAATTTATAAAACAAGAGAATTTATTGTAAATAAATTTATTAATAATATAAATAATTAATATGAAACCTTTGATTATTGCGGAGTGCTGTCAAAACCATAATGGTGATAAAGAAATATTGAAAAGACAAATCCATGAAGCTGCTGAAAATGGGGCTGATTATGTTAAAATACAAGCTATTAGGTCTAAGGAATTAACTCATCGGTCAAGATTTGATGATGGACTAGTAGATTCAAACGGAGTTGTACAAGTTATTAAGAGACCTTATTTTGCGGAAGTCGAAAGGTTGAAAAAATTAGATTTAAGTTTGGATGATGAAGCTTGGTTTGTTTTGGAATGTTGTAAAGCAGGAGTAGCTCCAATGACTACTGTATTCAGTATAAATAGTGCTCGTGAAGTAAAAGACATGGGTTATGAGGCGATAAAAATAGCAAGTTATGACTGTGCTTCATATCCTTTACTTAGAGAGGTGAAAAAGTATTGGAATAAAATTTTTGTTTCTACAGGGGCAACTTATGACCATGAAATTGAAAAGGCCGCTTTCATATTAAATGGAATTGAATTACACCTATTACATTGTTTAACCATTTACCCGACTCCAATGGAAACACTCAATTTAAGAAGAATGAGTTTCTTAAGAAGATTCTCTTCAAACGTAGGATATTCTGACCACTCATTAGTTGAAACTACAGGGCTATGGGCTAGTAAAATTGCCTTGGCGTTAGGAGCTAATTCAATTGAAAGACATTTCACAGTTTTGGAAAAGGATGAAACTAAGGATGGTCCCGTTTCAATTCTACCTCATCAATTAAGGGAGTTAAAAGAATTTTCTAAATTAGACAGAAAAGAAATGATGAAAATTATTGTTAAAGAATATCCGGAATGGGCATCCTGCCTGGGGAGTCCAGTAAGAGAGCTCTCTCATGCTGAAAAATTAAATAGAGATTATTTTAGAGGCAGATTTGCAAGTTTAGTGGATGGAAATCATATATATAATTGGGAAGAAGTTAATTTTTAAACAAATGAGAAAAAACAAGGATTTACAAGCTTTTTATGAGGATGTTTACCAAAAGGGAGAAACCCATTATTTCAGTAAATTTCTAGAAGGAAATAATAGAAGTGAAACAGATGAAATAGTGATTAAAAATATTGGTAATGTTTCAGGAAAAACTATCTTGGATGTTGGATGTGGCACTGGGGCATTGGTTAGAAAAATTTCTGATTTGAGTCCACTTTGGGTAAAGGGAATTGATTATTCTGAGACTGCCATTAAACAAGCAAACGCCTCAAATTTTAACGAATTGGCTTCTTTTGAGGTATTTGATTTTGATTCTTGGACACAAAAAGTAGATATAATTATTAGTTGTGGAACTTTTGAACACATGGATGTGCCATCAGAAATGATGGTTAAAATGGCAAGTTTGTTAAATCCTGGAGGAAAATTAGTTTTAACTTGTCCTCTTTTTTACAATATTAGGGGGATTATTTGGATTACTCTTCAAAAGTTATTGGATGTTCCGATGTCTTTAACAGATGTTCATTCAATAAGTCCATCCGACATGGCTCTATGGTCTAAAAATGCGGGACTAGTTTTATCCCAAATTGAATCTTTTGATTATGGAAGAGGGAATGGAAAGTGGTTGATTGAAGATATGAAAAAAAGGCTTACAAATGCACTTGGTGATGCAAATTTACCAAATTCTAATGTAGGTCAATTACTAAGTTGGATCGAAGACTTGATAGATTATAATGAAAAAACAAATGCTGGGTTAAAGTTTGAAGGAGCAACATGTTTGTATTTATTCGAAAAATATGGAAATTAACTATAGGAAAACAATTTTTCTTGCTATAGCGTTTGGGACAAGTGTAAGAGATGTTTTAAGGAATGATTCCTATCGCAAATTAAAGGCTAATCCAAATAACCAACTTGTTGTTTTTGCCCAAGACACTGGAAAGGCTTTCGAAAATGAATTTGGTGGAGATAATGTATCCTTTGAGAAATTAATTCCCTACAAACCAACTGTGGTTGAGAGAGTTCTAATTCATTTTCATAAAGCTTTGCTTAGAGATAGATGTAGAACAATTGACCTTGGAAACACGGCAGGAGACACTGCACTAATTGACAAGTTAACTCCTTTGGCGAGGATCATGCTACATTTATTTGGCAAGGAGAGGATGAATAGTTTTTTGGATTTTTTATACCGTAGGTTCACATCTCCACGTCTTTACAAAGACCAATTCACTAAATATAAGCCTGATTTAGTTGTCGTTACTAGAGTACTCAATTATTCCATGGATTATCAAATTCTTCGCCAAGCAGCAGCTATCAAGGTGCCTGTAATTGCCTTGGTTAGCAGTTGGGATAATTTGTCGAGCAAGGGTTTTTTCCCTTTTGGAATTAGGTCATTGGTGGTATGGAACCATATAATGAAAAATGAAGCAATAGACTTATTCAATTTTGATGAGAGTAAAATTAAAGTTGTTGGTATACCGAGGTATGACCTTTTGTTTACGAGGCATGGCTTTACAGACCGTGATACTTTTTTTTTAAATAAGAGGCTAGATATATCAAAGCGCTTAATTACCTATGCAACTGGCAGTAAAACAACAGGTACAACTGCATATGAAAGCAAATCTCCGGAGCCTTTAATTGTAGATTATATAGTAGACCAAATTAACAATGGTAATATACCAAATGCTCAGCTTCTGGTTCGTCTTCACCCACAGGCAGATCCAAATGCGTATCAATTTTTAGCAAATAGGAAATCAGTCATTTTACATATCCCAGGGCAAAATGCGTCATTTCAAGATCGTTTATTTAGCGAACAAGATGACGTTGAATTAGGTGAAACTATGTTATACAGTAATTTAGTAATTAATTTTGCCTCTACCATTTCAATCGATGCAGCTATGTTTGATACTCCAATTATTTGTGTTGATTTTGATTTTACAGGTCAACGACCATTTGCGGTTTCAATGCGTCGCTTATATCATTTCGATCACTACCGTAAACTTCTTGAAATGGGGGGGATTCGACTTTCCTCATCCAAAGCGGAATTAATTCACGATATAAATGATCAGCTTAATAACCCAAATCAACTTATGGAAGGGAGACAGCGTATGATTGATCAACAATGCGTTTATCGGGATGGCAAATCAGGGCTTCGGATTGCTAGTCATATTGAAAGCGTACTGAGCGAAATTAGGCAGGGTTGAATGATATTGGGTTTAATTGGTTTGATTCAAAAACCTTCTTTCGTTTTTTAGGAGGGAATATTATTTTTCAGCTTGTAACATTTGTTTCTGAATTAATAATATTAAAACTGATAGATGTTTCGGCAGTTGGTGCTTGGCAACTTGCGCTTCTATTTCAGGGATATGTCATTATTTCTAGACTCGGGATAATAAATTCCTACAATAGAGAGTACGTCTTTCTTTCAACTTCATCAAGGCATAATTTAGCGAAAGCAGTACTTGATACAACTAATGCTCATGTAGCAATGAGCATGGTTTTTCAATTTATATTTTTTGTAGGTATGACCCTTTATTTCCTGTTGACAGGATCGAATAAGTTCATAGTAATTGCATTTTCTGGCATGTCTATTTATACGGTATTAGATGCGGCATCTAATTTTGCTGAAGCAAGGTCTATTGCAAATAATGAATTTAATACAATTTCGAAAGGTAAAATTTTGGCGTCAGCAGCGTCGATACTCTTACTTGTATTCCCTTATTATATTGGCTTTTACGGTTTGATATTGCGCCTAATAGGTATACAATTAGCGCTGTTTCTATTTCTAAATAGGTCTTTACCCAAGTTGTCATTAAAACATTTTCGAAGGAAAATATGGCTCATGTTATTTTCAGATGGGTGGAAATTATGGATTTGGTCCTATTCGAAAGGATTAAACAAGTCCTTACCTCGGCTTTTTTTAGTAAATATTTCTAACATTTCTATACTAGGTTTGTTTGCACCTGTTAACTGGATTCTTTTATCGATAACCTTATTCACAAATTCCTTGAGTTTATACTTGTATCCACTTTTAACAAAACAATTTTCAAAAGGTGATAAGGATATTTCAAGAAAGGCATTAAAGATTAATTTTTTAACCTTTTTCTTATTATCACCGCTTGTTATTGGTGTTTGTTTCTTAGTTGAGCCCTTTGTTATTTGGTTTTTGCCCCTTTATTCAGAATCTATTTTTGCTATGAGGTTGGTGGCTATTGCAAGTTTGTTTGAAATTTTCAGTATTACTTCAAGCTCATGGGTTGCGGCTAAAAATTGGAAGAAAATGTTTATTGATGTATACGGAAACATGTTAATTAGACTAGTTTGCTTATCATGGCTCTTTTTCTATGACGGCAATATACTTGATGGTATCGCTGAAAGTATTCTAGCGGGCTCAGTTTTGTCAGGTTTGTTTATGATAATTATGGTTTATATAGAAATTAAAGAAAATGAAAAGAAAACCACAATATTACTTGTATAGAATTTTACTTGAATTAATACACCCCATTGAACAGGTTATCAGTATATGTAAGTTTATGTTTTGGGGAGTAAAATTGGGAAAGGGAATTCAGTTTTTGGGTATTCCAGGAATTAGAAATTTAAATAGAATTCAAATAGGCGATTCGACACGAATTATCAGTGGCGCCAGGAATCTGGTCGGATCAGATGTCAAAACTTATTTTGAAACTGGCCAAAATGGAAATATATGTATTGGATCTAGAGTAGGTATGTCTAATTGTGTTTTAATCTCCCAAGAGAGCATTACAATAGAAGACCAAGTCTATATTGGTGGAGGCACTAGGATTTATGATAATGATTTTCATTCAATTAATTTTAATGATAGAATTTACAGACCAGGCTTAATTCCCACAGCACCAATAATCATTAAGGCAGGATCGTTTATTGGAGGACATTCCATTATTCTTAAGGGAGTTGTTATAGGAAGGCAGTCAGTAGTGGGTGCAGGAAGCGTAGTTACTAAATCAATTCCTGACTTTGAAATTTGGGCCGGAGTACCGGCTAGAAAAATTGGTTCAATTGAGCAAAAGTATGCCATATAGCGAGATTTCTAACAATATTAGAAGAAATAAGGGAATAAATAGATATGTCCTTTTGTTCATACTTTCAGTAGGCTTGCACAAATTAAATTATCTTATTGATGAAGTATCTGGACTCAATATTCAAGAAAGTTTAGGCTTTACTTTGCTAGTATTCCCTTTTCTTTTTCTTTTTCTGGCTTATCTAAAAGCACAAACTTTAACAAATTTCAATCCTTGGGTTGCTTCATTTCATGTAAGGTTCATTATTATATATACTTTTTTCTTATTATTGTATGGCAGAATAGCAGGGAATTCTTCAATGTATCTTGATGAACTATGGACGGCATTTATTGTATTCTTTTCATATAAACTTGGAGCACTTGATTCGGTATGGAATTTGTTCCGTGGAAAGATTGTTTGGGTCTATTTAATCTTTGCATGTTTTGTTTTACTTGCAACACAGTACAAACAGAAGGAGATAGCTTATGGAAATTATGACCTACAGAAATTTGAAGGTAATACAGTAACAAGTGAGGCCTATAATGTGTCTCCGATTTTAGATTTTTGGCCTTTAATTTTTTTAATTAATCTTTATTCTTACAAAAAAGGGTTTTGGATCAAATTTGTAACTTACTTACCACTTGTTATTTATTTGCTATTTCAAATCTATTTTCTAAAAAGAGCGCCAACTGGTAGGGTTATCTTTTATTTAATAGTAAGCTTCGTTGTTTTATTATATATTAATAAATCATATTCAAGGAATTTTGGTTTAATTATTAGCTTGTTGATAGGTCTTTTTATTTTTTATTCTTTCATTCCAGAGGATCTGGTTGAACGATTTTATACGGAGGATAAATCTAGACAGGTTGAATTAGTTGGCATGCTTTCGAATTTGAATTCTGTCGAGGTGTTCTTTGGAAAAGGCCTCGGAGGGGAGTTTTTGGTAGGTGGTGACGGAGTATCTGAAAGATTAAATAAATATGGGCGTGAAGTTAAATCTACTCTTCACATTGGTATAGGAGACGCGATTCTAAAAGGTGGTTTAGTTTTATTTTTTGCTATTTTCAGCCATGTATTTGTAGCCCTAAAGTTCGGACTGTCCAACATTAAACGAATTAATAATATTGGATTAACAGCTTTTGTATTCTTGTTAGTATTTACGATCTTTAGGCTCATAGAAGGAGGACTGACGCCGGGAGCTGTTTTTAATGCCTTTGGTTTTGGTCTCTCACTTGGGGCTTTGGATAGACAGCGAATTTCGGGTATAAGGTCAAGCGATTTATAATGATTAAAAGTGTTATAATTGCGGGGATATTTAGTTATCCTGATGGTGTCGCAGCTTCATCGAGAATGAGGAACCTAGCTTTGGGTTTTGCCCAAAATGGAGTTGCAGTCAAGGTAATTTGTTTATATCAAGGTTCAGATATTACAAAGCACGAAGCGCAAGTTGATTTATTCAAAGGTTATGAAATCCCATACTATGCCATTACTCAATTTTCAAAAGAAACTTCCAATATTTTTGTTAGAATTTTAAACCGAATAAAATTTTATAGTTCGATTAATAATTTAGTAAAATCAATAACTTATTCTGCCAGTGGAACAAGTGATGAGTTGATTTTCTTATATGGTAGAAGCTATACTTTTCTTTCTAAAATCATTAAATGTAAAAATAAACTTGATCTGAAATCAAAGCTTGTTTTTGATATTGTTGAGCCACCAAGAACAAAGGTTTCAAAAATTGAATATTTATTTCATCCTTTCGTTTGGGAGTCCTCATTGATTTTTAAGTTTAATTTCTTTAGAAATTTTGATGCATGCACCTTTATTTCATACAGTTTAAAGGAGGCTTATGTAAATCAAGTTCGGCAAGCTATAATTGTTCCTTCGATACTGCATCTTTCTCCTGTAGAGGAACCAAATAAGATGGATGGTGTTTCACTGAACATAGGCTATGTGGGGGCTTTATTGGAAAAAGATTTCCCCGGCCTGCTGTACAAAGTAGGAGAGCAATTAGAATTGGCAGGAAAGAATTTTGAACTTTCTATATTGGGGCGTTTTGAAAATTTTGCAGTTGGTCGCGCTTGGAAAAAAAAATTTGACAATTCCATCTTTTCATCAAAGATTAAATATTATTCTAACCCATCGGATGTGGAAATTAAATCCATATTGGAACAAATTAATTTTATAGTTCTTTTTAGAAAACCAGAATTTTTGCAGCAGTTTACCTTTCCAACCAGAGTTGTAGAAATGTTGGCGGAAAATAAACTAATTATTATTAATAGTTTCGGCGACTTTAAGAAGTATTTTAAAAATGGCTATAACTCCATTTGTATCGAAGAAAATGAGGTTTCAAAAATTGATTCTATTATTACTGATTTTTTGCAGGTGAACAAATACAATGAAGTCCTAAGTAATAGCTTAAAACTATTTAATAATGAATTTAACCCCAAAATAAACGCAGGTAAAATTTTGAAAGCATTTAGTGTAGAAGAATCTTTGTTGAAAAAATAAGCATAGATATTCAAATGGATAATCCTAAAGATAACAAAAATGTTATTTTCCCACGTCCTATTCGTAGAATGCCTCGTAATATTTGAAACGGATAGAATTGTTGATTTATTTTATTAATTAGGTTTAGAGAAATTAACATTAAAGAAATGAACTTTTTGATTGTTGCAGGTTCCTTAGACAAAATAGAAAGTGGCCCTTACTGGTCTGTATATGGGTTAATAAAAGGTTTTATTGAAGAAGGTCACACAGTTACTTTGATTGGATCAAAAGCAACAAAAAGATTGAAGACGGAAAACATATATGGTAAACTTGACAACTCCGAAAAAAAATTTAGACTAATTGCTCTAAGAAATTATGGCCTTAAAAATTTCGAATTCATTCCTGATATATTTTTGCATTTAGTGAGGTTTCATCACGAATTTGATGCAATTATTATTCAGGGGCCATGGATATCTAGTGGCTGGATTTCATTTCTGTACGGAAAAATCAAAGGAATTTGTACGATAATAACGATCCGTGGTGAATTTGCTAATTATGATAGCGTTAGGGCGTTACGAAAAAGATTATTTTTGCCGTGGGTTTTTTATATGCTTAGAAATGCAACGATGCTACATTTTTTGAATAATAGAGAACGGCGCATTTTGCGTTTTTTAGGGATTAAAAATGCATCATTAGTGATTCCAAATGGTGTTTCTAATACAATTATAAGGCTGAAACCAAGGCCAAAAATAGTAGCTTATATTGGAAGGCTAACGGAAGGCAAAAATCTTTTAAACCTAATAAAGGCCTGGAAAATTGCTAGAACCTCAGATTATTTTTTAAAAATTGCAGGCACAGGTAGTAGTAAATATGTCATGTCTTTGAGAAATGAAATTGGAACTGATCAATCCATAGAATTGGTTGGAAGAATAGATGGAGAGGATAAAACAAATTTTTTAAATGAAGCCGATTGGTTTGTTCTTCCTTCTCTTAGGGAAGGTATACCAATGGCTGCGTTAGAAGCCCTTTCTAATGGCGTAATAGGTATGTTTTCGGCAGAATGTAATTTAAACGATTTCTTTCAAAGAAACGCTGCTCTTTTAATGCCATTGGATGTAGACGGAATAGCTAAAACTCTTGAAAAGGCGTTAATGTTTCGGGAAGAGGAAAAGAAAATACTGTTAGAGAATACTAATAACCTTTTACGGGAAGAATATTTGTGGAGCTCACTTGTGAAAAGTTTTATTTTGGAAATTGAAAATATTAAAAAAGCTAAGCAGCCACTTTAAAATTTTAATTTCGAAGTTTTTTTAAAAGTAGATACATCTTGGATAATCAAAGGAATTAGCTCAATTATAACTTCGTTTTACTAAGAATTATTAACACGAAAAATTTGGGTTAAACTTTATATAACATTTTACATAGGGTTAGGGCAAGGTTATCTTAACTTCATATCAAATTATCCAATTATGTAAATCCAATCGATAAAATTGACTAAATACCAATGAATGCTATTTATTTAATTTGCTAAAATTATAAAAAATGTTCTTTTTTTAATGAAAATCATAATTGGATTTGATGCATCAAGATGTAAATCAGGTGGTGCCTATACGCATTTATTAGGGATTTTAAATATTTATAATATTAAGGTATTCGATGAAATACACATTTGGACACACAGTGATATGATAGAAAAACTTCCACGTTTTGGTAATATTATCTATCACACGAATAATTATATAAATGGAAATCTTATTTTTCAATTAGCCTGGCAACTTTTATTTTTACCGAAGGAGTTGGCAAAACATAGGTGTGAAATTCTTGTTTCTTTAGATGCCTCTACAGTTGCCACTTACAAAAAACATATTGTACTAAGTAGGGATATGCTTTCTTATGAGCCAGGAATAATGAAACTATATCCCTGGTATAGCAAAGATAGAATTCGTTTAGAGGTAATTTTATTTATTCAAAATAGTGCATTTAGGAGAGCTGACGGTGTTGTTTTTTTAACACAATACGCCGCATCAGTTATTCAAGAATCATGTGGCAAATTGAAGAATTTCAGGATTATTCCTCATGGTATTTCTGAGAATTTTAGGAACGCGCACCAAATCGCTATTAGCAGTAAGGAAAAACAAACGTATCGTTGTATGTACATCTCGAACGCAGATTTGTATAAAAATCAGTGGAATGTTGTTGAAGCTATTAGTATGCTTAGGCAAAGGGGTTATTTTATTTCATTAGATTTAATAGGTGGTGGTGATGGTCCAGGAATGCAATTGCTCTTAAATTCCTTAACCAAATTTGATCCAAAGGGTGAATTTGTTAGTTTACGCGGTAAATTGAACAATAGGGACTTAATTGAGTATTATAAGAAATGTGATTTTTTTATTTATGCTTCGAGTTGCGAAAATATGCCAAACACTTTATTAGAGGCAATCACAGCTGGAATCCCAATTGTTTGTTCTGACAGAGGGCCAATGCCTGAAGTTTTGAATGATGCTGGTTTGTATTTTGATCCATTAAGCCCGGTAAGCATTTCGAATGCAATTATGAAAATTATTAATTCGCCACAACTTAGGTTAGCGCTGGCAAATAAGTCGAAGATGATATCTTCAACCTTTTCATGGGATAAGTGTTCGAGGGAGACATTTTCGTATATTTTAGAAATAATTAAGAACTAATTAAAAAGTGTTTTAATAATAACCAAGAGTTAGGTAGGAGTGATTATTCTAGAGTATATTATTTAACTGTTATCATATAAATGGTGGCGTGAACTTATTGGAGTTTTATAACCTTACCTACACATTGTCGGGTTGAGGAATTAATTCAAAATTATAATTTTCTTGAATCTGTTTTAGCTAACTAAATGGTAACAGAAGGTTTATTTCTGTTGGTTGTATTGTATGTTTTCGCATTTTTTCTTAAAAACATAACTTTTTGATGCTGGTAATGGATTTGTTGGAGCCTATTGTCTGTATAGGTTTGGTTACAGCTTGTACATTTTCTTTAAAACACGGGAAGGTTAGTAGACAATTTCGGCCTTTGTTAGTTTTTCGTTTAATTTCTTAAGAAATGCAGGTGACAAGACCCAGTTGGCTTTCCTTCATACTTCAAGCGTTTCTTTTAGTTGTTCCAGTGCTTAGGCACCTTTATTTATTAATTCGCTGCCCAGATCTCTGAAACGAAGATAGATTTTTTCAACTTGTTCAAAAATAAATTAGAACACCTACGGCTTCGGAGCGGGCATTTGTTTGATTCTGGTTCAGATTCCTAAAATGATATAAATCAGCAAGACCTTATCTCTTTTAAATATAGGCTTGCATAAAAGATATGAATTTCTTGAAGTAGATGCATATCTACCGACGTTCCTTGTAATAGACCTAGATTTTGAGATATTCAAGTGTAAATGCCTTAAAAAAATTAATGGCAGCGTGATTCTCCCATATAATTAGTTCTTAACCACCACTTCTTCAAATGCTAAAAACCAACCTAATTACATAAGCAGTTAATATAAACACCTACCTACCACTTGTCTACTATTCATTATTATCCATAATATCTACTCATTTAGAAGAACGCTTAAAATCTCTTAGTTAACAATTTACCTAAAACAAGTTGACAAAACATGACAATTTATAGTTTGTGTTAATCAATGTATTCACTCAAAGTATTTAATTTTATGATAGATAAAATTTATAAGAACGGTTCATCTCTGAAATGCGGTAGATACTATGTACACCATTATATTTTAAATATTAGTTGTATTTTTGGCTATCTAATTGTTAATTCTAAGTAAAAATTATTTATGGTTCAACTTCAGATTTGTAGTCAATGTGTAATGAATCAAAGCGATCCTAATATTCACTTTGATGAATTTGGCAAATGTGATCATTGTCACGATTTTGAAAAATATGTCAAGCCATATTTGCATGTAGATGAACTTGGGAGGGCAAAATTGAGTAAGGTTGTAAAAAAAATAAAACAAAAGGGAAAAGGTAAAGATTTTGACTGTCTTTTGGGACTTAGTGGAGGTGTGGACAGTTCATACTTGTTACATCTAGTTGTGAAAGAATTTGGCCTTAGGCCGCTTGTTTTTCATGTCGATGGTGGTTGGAATTCAGAGGTTTCTGTGCACAATATCAACGTCCTAATTGATAGGCTTGGATTGGATCTGTATACCGAAGTAATCAATTGGGAAGAGATGAAAGATTTTCAGTTGGCATTTTTTAAATCAGGAGTGCCTCATATTGATATTCCTCAGGATCACGCATTTATAGCAACTCTATACAATTTTGCGGACAAGCACAACATAAAATATATTTTGAATGGAGGGAATTTCTCAACGGAATGCGTTCAATATCCCATGAGGTATTACTATTATGGAACGGATATGTCGCAAATTTTGGATATCCAAAAGAGATTTGGAACTATCAAGATGGAAACTTTTCCTTTTAGTTCGATATTTAGGCATAAAGTATACTTAAAATATATTCGAGGCATTCATGTAGTGAAGCCGTTGAACTTAGTGCCATATTTTAAAGAGGACGCTATTGCATTACTTGAGAAGGAGTATGGTTGGAAGCCATATCCTCAAAAGCATTTTGAGTCTCGATTTACGCAGTTTTTCGAGAGTTATTGGCTTCCAGAGCGTTTCGGTTTCGATCCGCGAAGAGTTATGTTATCAAGTTTAATACTCACTGGACAAATTTCGAGAGACGCGGCATTGGAGAAATTGAAAAAACCAGCTTATGACCCAACTTCAATAGAAGAAGAGTTCAAGTACATTGCTACTAAATTAGATATTTCAACAGAACAGTTGAAGACTTATTTTAACATGCCAAAGAAGTATTATTGGGATTATGCCAATCAACAAAAAATATTTGTAATGGGTGCTAGGATTCTGAATTTTTTTGGTGTTGAAAAGGTTAAAAGGCGAAAGAAATGATGACCATCATTGATTATGGTTTAGGTAACATTAAAGCGTTAGTAAATGTTTACAATCGTTTGAATATTGATATCCAGGTTGCCACCTCATCCACGCAGGTCATTAGCGCCACCAAAATAATCCTGCCTGGGGTTGGTTCTTTCGACTTTGCCATGAATCAATTAAACAAATCTGGTATGAGGGATGCTCTAGAAAAGAGGGTTTTGGTTGATCATATTCCAGTGGTTGGAATCTGTGTTGGCATGCAAATGCTTGCAGAGGATAGTGAGGAGGGCGTAGAAAAGGGTTTGGGTTGGATCAAAGGTTCAGTACGTAAATTTGATGAATCACTAATTCCATTTAAAACACGGTTGCCCCATATGGGATGGAATACCATCAAGCCCAGAAGTGGGGTTAAGCTTTTTGATAGGATAGAACAAGATTCCCGCTTTTATTTCCTTCACTCATATTATTTTGAAAATCAAGATCCTGGGGAGTTAATTTGTACTACGGAATATGGAATTACTTATGCAAGTGCTGTAAATAGAGCAAATGTATATGGTATTCAGTTTCATCCTGAAAAAAGTCATTTTAATGGGGTACGGCTCCTTCACGATTTTGCCAATCTGTAATTTATGCTTCAACCCAGAATTATACCGTGTCTACTTGTTCACAACAAAGGGCTGGTAAAAACAACCAAATTTAAGGACCCCAAATACGTTGGGGATCCGATCAATGCGGTAAAAATTTTTAACGAAAAGGAGGTTGATGAGCTCATGGTTGTTGATATTGACGCTACGGTGAAAGGACTCGAGCCAAATTATTTTTTGATTGAAAGTCTAGCATTAGAGTGTCGCATGCCATTATGTTACGGCGGAGGAATAAAGACCGCTGAACAAGCCCAACGGATTTTTAGACTAGGGGTTGAGAAAATTGCCATGAGTTCAGCTGTTGTGCAAAATCCACATATAGTGGGTGAAGTGGCATCAAGAGTCGGCAATCAAAGTGTTGTGGTGGTCATGGATGTAAGGAAGAAGTTCCTAAGCAATAACTATGAAATCTATACCCATAATGGAAAGAAAGCAACTGGTTTGGATGCTGTGAAATTTGCTGTTCAAATGGAAGCATCGGGTGCTGGAGAGTTGGTCCTCAATGACATTGAGAATGATGGAATGATGAAGGGCTTTGATTTATCTCTGATTGACAAAGTTAGAGCTTCAGTAAGCATACCTATGACAGTAATGGGCGGAGCTGGAAGCATTGAGGATTTGGGAAAAGTAATTGAAAAATATGGAATCATAGGTGTGGCGGCTGGAAGTTTTTTTGTTTTCAAGGGCAAGTTTCGGGCAGTACTCATCAATTATCCTACACCACAAGAAAAGCTAACTTTTTTAAATAGCTATTTCATGCCGAATTGGGAATCAAAACAGACTAATTAAAGAAATCGCATGATAAAGGGAAGTGTTCTTCTAATCACCGGAGGTACCGGTTCTTTCGGCAATGCTGTTTTGCAGCGCTTCTTACATTCCGATCATTTTAGGGAAATACGCATTTTTTCACGCGACGAAAAGAAGCAAGACGATATGCGCAACCAGCTTAAAAGCGGAAAGCTCAAATTCTATATTGGTGATGTTCGCGACCGCGCCAGCATCGATCGGGCCATGAAAGGAGTAGATTTTGTTTTTCATGCAGCTGCACTGAAACAAGTGCCATCGTGTGAATTTTTTCCCCTTGAAGCCACAAAGACTAATGTGTTCGGTACTCAAAAGGTGTTAGATTCAGCCGCTGCTCATGGGGTTCAGAAGGTAATTTGTTTGAGTACCGATAAAGCGGCTTATCCCATCAATGCCATGGGTATTTCGAAGGCCTTGATGGAAAAAGTGGCCATCGCAGCCGCCCGGGATTTAACAGAAACAACGGTTTGTTTAACCCGTTATGGCAACGTCATGGCATCGCGAGGTTCGGTTATTCCGTTGTTTGTGAACCAAATCAATCAAGGCTTGCCCATTACCATCACCGACCCAAATATGACGCGTTTCTTGATGTCGCTTGATGAAGCGGTGGAATTGGTTTTATTTACTTTTGAACATGGTAAGCCAGGTGATTTGTTTGTGAACAAAGCACCTGCAGGCACCATCGGCGATTTGGCCGAGGCACTACAGCGTATTTGCAACAAGCGTACGGAGGTCCGTATCATAGGTACGCGACATGGCGAAAAACTATATGAGACACTGTGTACTCGTGAGGAGATGATGAAAGCGGAAGACATGGGTGAATTTTACCGAATTCCGGCCGACAACCGCGACCTGAACTACGCACAGTATTTTTCGGAAGGCACTACTGCTTTAAGTGAGGTGCAAGATTACCACTCACACAATACACAGCAACTTGATGCTAATCGCATGGAGAAACTTTTGAGATCCTTACCATTTATCCGTAAAGAAGTATTGGGTGAGTCAGTGGATGCTTTTTTGGTGTAATGCAGTTGCCTGAGATTATTTCAGCGACCAGCCATCAAGACAAAAGAGGCCAATTGCAAGCCTTTTCGGGTTTTAACCTCCACGACATTGTAAGAATGTATGCCATTGAGCCAGCCGATACGCAAATCATCCGTGCCTGGCAGGGGCATCACAAGGAGCGTAAGTGGTTTTTGCCCGCTGCTGGTAGCTTCGAAGTACAAACGATTCCGGTAGATGATAATGCCATACCCAATATGCAAGCACGCACAACACGGGTATTGAATGCCAACGAGCCTGCTGTATTGGCCATTCCTGGAGGTTATCTCAATGGTTTCAGGGCATTAGAAGCGAACTCGAGATTATTGGTCTTCTCTGATTTTGAGCTGGGAGCATCCAAAGCGGATGACATACGCTTCACGCTTGAAGAGATTTCGTGGATAGAACGCAGATGACGCTGATTTAACGGAGTTTCACGGATGTATAATCTGCGCTTATCAGTTCAATCTGCATCATCAGCGTTCCAACTTGAAAATATTATGCCTGCGAAATTTTACACGCTGAAACGACAGATTTAATTTTGAAGGCATTCTACAGTGTTTACAATACTTTTGGATATGGCTTCTTAGAGAAGGTGTATGAAAATGCACTGCTGATAGAGTTGAAAAAGATAGGGCTAAATGCCCGCAAACAAGTACCCATCAAGGTCTATTACAAAGACGAAATGGTAGGCGATTATTACGCCGACATCATCGTTGAAGACCAAGTAATCATTGAGCTCAAAGCTGCTGAAGCACTTTGTGAAGAACATGTATTCCAGCTGATCAATTACCTCAAAGCAACTAACATAGAAGTAGGCCTGCTCCTCAATTTTGGCAAAAAACCTCAGTTCTCAAGGAAAGTTTTTACAAACAAATCATATTCTAAATAGAACGCGGATAACGCTGATTCAGTGGATTTTCACTGATAAAAAATCCGCGCACATCAGCTCAATCCGCGTCATCAGCGTTCCATCTTATGAAAAAAATAGGCATCACCGGTCAACATGGCTTTGTAGGCTACCACCTCTACCAGACCATTAACCTTCTGAAAGAAGAATTCGAATTAATAGATTTCGACAGGTCGTATTTTGATAACGAGCAAGCTCTTGATGCTTTTACCGCCCAATGCGACGTGATAGTACACCTCGCCGCTCTCAACCGGCACAACGACCCGGAAGTGATTTATGCCACCAATACCGGTCTTGTCAACCAATTGATTGCCTCTCTGGAACGCACACAAAGCAAGGCTCATGTCATTATTTCGTCTTCCACCCAGGAAGAACGCGACAACCTCTACGGCAAATCGAAAAAAGAGGGTCGCTTGGTACTTGCAAATTGGGCCAACAGATGTGGCAGTACATTCACTGGGCTCATTATTTCCAATGTATACGGACCTTTCGGGCATCCTTTTTATAATTCGGCCGTAGCAACTTTCTGTCACCAAATTGCGCGAAGTGAAACACCAAAGATTGAAATCGATGGCCAACTCAAGCTCGTTTATGTGGGCGAAGTTGTGGATGCCATCGTGCAAGCCATTCGAACTAGCGACAATACCCACGAAAAAGTCCTTACACATACGGCCGAGGCTAAGGTATCGGAAATATTACTTTTACTGCAGCACTACAAAGAAGTATACCAAGAAAAAGGAGAATTCCCTGCTTTACACGATTCCTTCGAGCACAAGCTCTTCAATACCTATCGTTGTTACATGGACATTCCAGCTTACTTCCCCCGCAAGTTTGTGCAGCATACCGACAACCGTGGTGCTTTTGTAGAAATTGCACGCCACGGTATTGCTGGTCAAACGTCTTTTTCAACCACGGTTACTGGAATTACCCGGGGCAATCACTTCCACACCCGCAAAATTGAGCGTTTTGCCGTTATCAAAGGCAAGGCACTTATTCAGCTGCGCCGCATCGGCACATCAGAAGTACACAACTTTTACCTCGACGGTGATGAACCTGCGTATGTTGATATGCCCATCTGGTATACCCACAACATCAAAAACATTGGCGAGGAAACCCTATACACCAACTTCTGGATCAACGAGCCCTTCGATCCCGTCGACCCTGACACTTACTTTGAAGTAGTATAGAACGCAGATGACGCGGATTGGGCGGATTTTCACAGATTATCCAGCCATTCAAGCCTTGATTATCTGCTAAATCAGCGTGTTCCGCGTTCCATCTCAATCTTTAAATCAGAATGCAAAAACTTAAAGTCATGACAGTGGTCGGTACCCGGCCTGAAATCATTCGCCTTTCGCGCGTAATGGCGGCCCTCGATACCTCACCAGCCATCGAAAATATCACCGTACATACCGGCCAGAACTATGATTACGAATTGAATGAGGTCTTCTACGAAGATTTGGGCATTCGCAAACCCGATTTTTTCTTGAATGCAGCAGGGGCTACAGCTACTGCCACGGTCGGGCAAATTCTCATCAACATAGACCCCATTCTCGAAGAAGTACAACCCGATGCCTTTTTGGTTCTGGGTGATACCAACTCTTGTTTGTGTGCCATACCCGCCAAAAAGCGGAAAATTCCCATCTTTCACATGGAGGCCGGTAACCGCTGTTTCGACCAACGCGTGCCTGAAGAAACCAACAGGAAGATTGTTGATCACATTTCAGACATCAATTTGACTTATTCTGACACCGCCCGTGAATACTTGCTGCGCGAAGGCTTGTCATCCGACAGGGTCATTAAAACAGGTTCCCCCATGTTCGAGGTACTCCACCATTACCTTCCACAAATTGAAAAAAGCGATGTTTTGAATCGCCTGGGCTTAGAAAAAGGAAAATACTTCGTTATCTCTGCCCACCGCGAAGAAAACATCAGCAACGACCGTACTTTCTTTGGTTTGCTGGAAGCCCTCAACCGCATCGCCGAAACTTACGGCTATCCGGTCATCGTAAGCACCCACCCCCGCACCCGCAAACGCCTAGAGCAAATCGATCCGCGCCAATCAGCCCAATCCGCGTCATCAGCGTTCCATCTCCACCCACTCATCCAGTGGCAAAAGCCCCTTGGGTTTTCCGACTACAACGCGCTCCAATTAAATGCATTCGCCGTCCTCTCCGACAGCGGAACCATCAGCGAAGAGTCCTCTATACTCAATTTCAGGGCACTCAACATTCGTGAAGCCCACGAGCGCCCCGAAGCCATGGAAGAAGCATCGGTGATGATGGTGGGCCTCGATCCAGAACGCATTATGCAGGGCCTTGAACAGTTGCAACACCAAGACATTACCCCCCGTTACTCGTCACCTGTTACCCGTCACCCGTCACCCGTAAATGGTCAATCGTCACTCGTCACCTTGCGTCCTGTTGCCGATTACAGCATGCCGAATGTGTCTGAAAAAGTAGTGCGCATTATTTTGAGTTATACCGATTACATCAACCGTGTGGTTTGGAAGAAGCATTGATGCCGCCCCAAAAGATCATTTTTTTAAGCTTGGTTCAAATTAATACCCTCGACGAAAGGGGTATTTATCAGGATTTGCTTCGCCAATTCGTTGAACACGGTTACGAAGTAATCATCGTGTGTCCGGTTGAACGCAGAGCAGGTTTGTCAACGCGCATTTTGAAGGAAGGTGGTACAACCATACTGCAGGTTCGAACGCTGAATATTCAAAAATCGCCCCTTTGGGAAAAAGGACTAGCAACTATTTCGTTGAATATGTTGCTTCAGAAGGCAATCAAAAAGCACTTGGCGTCAAGTTCTTTTGACCTGATTTTGTATGCGACTCCACCCATTACAATCACTGGACTTATTCGCTGGCTTAAGAAACGAGATGGTGCCAAGACTTATTTGTTGCTGAAGGACATTTTTCCTCAGAACGCCGTTGACATGGGCATTCTTGGAAATAATTCCTTCTTGCATAAGCACTTCAAACGACAAGAACAAATGCTATACAGCCTTTCTGACCGCATAGGTTGTATGTCGCCAGCGAATGTTTCCTATTTGTGTGCCAAGCATCCCGAATTACAAGCAAAGGCTGAGGTAAATCCTAATGCAATTGACTTAAGAAGGGTAAAAATTGGCAGCATGAATCGCGCTGAGGTACTGAATAAGTGGGGAATTCCGAATAATTCGGTGGTGTTTTTATACGGAGGTAATTTGGGCAAACCTCAAGGCACCACCTTCCTTTTGGAGCTTTTGGAATCAAAAGGCATTCATCCGGATGCATATTTTTTGATAGTGGGAGATGGGACAGACTATCCAGTGCTCAGAACATGGTTTGATAAAATGCGTCCCAAAAATGCAAAACTCATTCAACGCTTGTCAAAACCAGATTTCGATGAGCTTGCAGCTTGCTGTGATGTTGGCCTTATTTTGTTGAGAAAAGAATTTACCATACCAAATTTTCCATCTCGACTGCTCACCTATTTGGAAAACCAGATGCCAGTACTTGCCATGACGGATACGGTGAGCGACGTTGGTCCAATAGCAAAATCGGCCGGGTTTGGCGATTGGTGTTTGTTTGGGGACAATCAAGCAGCGTTAAAGCTCATTGCCTTTTTTTGCGTTCAGCTTGAAAGGAGGAAAGCGATGGGTGTAGCAGGGCTTGATTACATGCGAGAGCATTATGATGTAAAAATTGGCTATCAAAAAATCACCGAATTTGTACAAGGAAGTTTGTAAGTCGTTGATGGATCGATCGCTGACCTTAGTTGCTGGCCTCATTGCATGCGTACCGGTACTTTTGATTGCAATTGTTTTGCGATTGGTACACGGCAAAGGCGGTGTTTTTTTTACACAGCACCGCCCAGGAAAAAATGAGGTTATATTTAAATTGGTGAAGTTCAAAACCATGAACGACAAACGAGACCTGGATGGTAATCTTTTGTCAGATGGGGAACGTATGACAAGGATTGGTAAATTCATTCGAAAAACCTCGTTAGACGAGCTCCCGCAATTATGGAACGTACTCAAAGGCGATATGAGTTTGGTTGGACCAAGGCCATTATTGGTTCAATACCTGCCCTTGTACAGCACCGAACAAAAACGAAGGCATTTGGTGAAGCCAGGCATCACGGGTTGGGCGCAAGTAAATGGCAGAAACGCTATTAGCTGGGAGGAGAAGTTCAGACTGGATGTTTGGTATGTTGATCATGTCTCTTTTGCGCTTGATTTAAAAATTCTATTCCTCACAGTAAAAAAGGTTTTCATCCGAGAAGGAATATCAGCTCAAGGCCATGCCACCATGGATTATTTCAAAGGAACCCAGGAAAGATGAAGCGAAATATTTTAATCACTTCAGCTGGTAGGCGCGTATCGCTGGTCAAGGCATTTCGAAATGATTTGAATGCCCGAATTCCAGGCGCAAAAGTATTCACTGCAGAAATGAATCCCGAATGGTCGGCAGCGTGCAGGATTTCAGATGGATATTTTGTATTGCCCCGTGTAACAGATACCGAATACATTCAGTTGTTATTAGATTTATGCATTCGTGAAGATGTTGGGTTGGTAGTGCCAACGATTGATACGGAGTTATTGGTTCTTGCTGCGAATGTAGAAATATTCGCTGCTTCAGGAATTACGTTAGCAGTGAGTGATTTATCACTGGTAAGCAAGTGTAGAGACAAGCGCATGACCAACGCGATTTTCTTAGAATTTGGAATTGATGTCCCTCGACCAATTGACAAATATCAGCCTAGCTTTCCGTTGTTTATCAAACCCTATGATGGTAGTCTGAGCAAGGACATTTTGTTGGTACGTAATGAATCTGAATGGCGTGATTCATTTTTGGAAAATGAAAAGCTCATGTTTATGGAATACCTCCATCCTGACAATTACCAAGAATTCACGCTGGATGCTTATTTTGACAAACATGGGATGCTAAAATGCCTTGTTCCTCGGAGGAGGATTGAAGTGAGAGGTGGAGAAATCAGTAAAGGAAGAGTTGAGAAAGGGGAGCTTTACAGAATCTTGAAGGATAAGTTTAGTAACATTCCTGGAGCAAGATCATGTTTAACAATGCAGTTTTTCGAACACCGAAAGACTGGTCGCATTGTTGGAATAGAGATAAATCCAAGATTTGGAGGTGGATTCCCATTGTCATTTGCGGCTGGTGCTACTTATCCTGGATTCTTGATTGACGAATACATATTAGGTAAGGAAATAGGCTTTTATGAGGATTGGATTGACCAGCGTGTTATGTTGCGGTATGATGCAGAGGTAATTATTGATGCTAACGATTTCAGTTAAGCATACCATATTTATATTTGATTTGGATGATACTTTGTATTCCGAGAGGGAGTATGAACGGTCAGGAATATCATTTGTCTATTATTACTTGCTGAAAAATGGCGTTAAATTGTCAGAAGGCATCAATCTTGAGACTTTATTGATAAATAGAAATCAGTGGATTGAGAAACTTATTCAGTCTTTTGAAATCCCGAGTATTGTTACTAGAGATGAGATTTTAGCTTTATATAGAAGCCATAAACCTAACATCAACTTATATCCGGATGCGAAAGTGCTCCTGGATCAAATCAAAATATTGAATGGCAAAATTGCAATTATTACGGATGGAAGAAGTCTATCACAAAGAACGAAAATATCGGCATTGTCCTTGAATGAATATACAAGTGATGTTTACATTTCAGAAGAGGTAGGCCATGTAAAACCTGATCCTTACTCATTCATCAAAATTGTGGACAAATACATAGGTTATCAATTTCTTTACATTGGGGACAATCCCAAAAAAGATTTTTTAGTCCCAAATGAGCTTGGATGGACTACAATATGTCGTTTAAACAATGGCCAGAATGTTCATAAACAGACTTTTCAAGTAGAATCAAATTATATACCACAATTTAAAATTCGCTCATTTAATGAAATTCGATTAATTTAATTTTCTATAACAAGAAATATATTTCATTAATTGCGAAAATTTTTTAATTTTAATATTAAACATTACTATACATCTCATTAGTGTTATAAATATGTATTTTCATCAGCAATAATGGTTTCACGGAACAAATTACAAATTCATTATTGTTCATAACAATTAATAAGGAAAGTTATAATATGTTAGAAAAATATATGGTATCATAAGATATTGCTTAACGTTATTTGCTTTGCATTTATGAGACAAAATTATTCGCTATTAATTACTATAATCTAAAATTTATCGAATTATCCTCGGCCGTGCCTGTTACGACAGAGGGGTTAGATCAATGGAGTACTGTTTTTGCTTCCAATTGGGATGAACGTGTAATTGAACAGACAGGAATTTCTAGTGTCCGCAAAGGAAAGCTTACCACTCTGGGATTAGGCTTGGCGGCTTGCAGGGCCTTGGACTGGGTGGGGGATGATTCTGGAAACGCTGTTCCCGATGCCATCATCAGCGTAAGCCAAACGCCCGAGCGCTTGGTTCCCGGGAATGCCTCTGGAATTGCTTCGGCCATGGGATGGACCAAAGGAACGTATAGAGCCGCCCCGCTTTGTTGGGACTTGCAAATGGGTTGTTCAGGGATGGTTTGGGGGCTGTATCAGGCGGCGATGCTCTTGCAACAGGACTTGATCAACGAAGTTTTGCTGGTTTGTTCGGAGACGCACAGTCGTTTGGTCAATCCCAGCGACCGAGCCACCCGCTTGCTTTTTGGCGACGGGGCCACCGCCATGCGTTTGACCAAGCAGGCCAAGGCAGGCCAGGAAGGAACCTGGA
>Ga0214923_10001896_pt1 | contig 28892 bp, 24 predicted proteins | sample LL1510_MetaG_FD_177993 | JGI IMG/M metagenome (GOLD analysis project Ga0214923, IMG submission 177993) | Freshwater microbial communities from Lake Lanier, Atlanta, Georgia, United States - LL-1510 | ecosystem: Environmental > Aquatic > Freshwater > Lake | place: USA: Georgia | collected...
AATCGTAGATAGAACGGGCAGTAAATCAATGAAATTGTTTACTGCCCATACGATTTGTGTTCTAATAAGGGAAAAGAAAAAAAATTTGCAGAATATTCACAGAGAAACTTGCTAAAGATTGTGTTGCGACATAGATTTGCGCTCAATGAAACCATATTCATGATACAACTTGTCAAAGTTTGTGTTCCTGTTTCGCCATAAATTTCGCGTTTTACCATCGTTTTCTTTCATTCTTTACACAATTCCTGACCATACTTTATGATACTTTCTGTCCAAAACTTGCGATCGTGATTCATGGTCTTGTTTTTTATATCGCGTTTTCTTTCTATAATTCACAAATCCTGACCATGTTTCATGATACTGCTTGTCAATATTCTACAAAATTTCGCCATAAAAGACATTTCTTGACACTTTTCCTTACAACATTTTTGTCAATTTCATACCATATTTCATGATACTGCTTGTCAATATTCTACAAAATTTCGCCATAAAAGACATTTCTTGACACTTTTCCTTCACAATATTTTGTCCATTCGAGACCATATTTCATGATACTGCTTGTCAATATTGCACACAATTTCGCCATAAAAGACATTTTTTCACACTTTCACATTACGACATTTCACACCATATTTCATCACACTTTTCTTACAATTATATCAATATTTGCTCGCTGCTATTTGCTCTGCTCTCACCTCGAACCTATTTTTCGCTTCCAGCTATTCGCTCACCTATTCGCTATATACTCTTCGACACTGTTCCTTGACATTCGCTGCCACACCGAGACCATCGACACGGTCTCGCACCCTCCTTTTTTCTTTTCCCTTATTAGAACACAAATCGTATGGGCAGTAAACAATTTCATTGATTTACTGCCCGTTCTATATACGATTTGTGTTCTAATAAGGGAAACCAACCCTGTATTGAATATGCAGAAAATCTTATAGGCGAGGAAACCTATAGAAAAAATTAACTTGTTCAATCAGTAAAGCAAACATAGAAAAAGAAATATATTATAGAATATCTATGGTGTAGGGCTTTTGGGGCTCTTAGGAGTTGGACTGGGTGTTGGAATTGGTTTGATACTTGTTCCATTCATTGTGTTGTTGAATGCAATCAAATTTACTGGACTATAACTTACCATAAACTTGCTTGCATTATAACAGTTGATGTTGTATATTAATGCATTGACTACACCTGATGCAAGATGAATACACCTATCGCTCGTGCGAATAGTCATATTCGACATTTGCAAGTTGGTAACGTTTCCAACAGTGCAAAAACCACTTTTATTATCACCCGATAATAATGCATTGAATATTGTGAGGTTTGTTGTGCCGAATTGCATATTGTCTTGCATAGCAATTCCACAACCAGGGTCTGTTTTATAATAATAATATCCATTGTCGTATGCAGTAACATTAGTAATGATAGCTTGGTTTGTGCCTGTCACTACATTGAAACCATGTCGTCCATTACTGTAAGCAGTGCAATTCTTGACATACACACCTATAGTTTGGTCAAGAGTAAAACCATCCCAATCATTGTTGTAGGAGACGGAGTTGATAATTCTCAAGTTGTATGCATAATCACTTGGTTTTGCTCCATGTGGATAGAAACCATAACCTTGCATACTATGTATCTTGAGGCCATCAAAAGTCACATTAACGCATGCTTCGGTGAAAACACCGAACCGCCCATATTTGCTTTCCTCATCATGATATTGATTTTCCTTATTGCCATCCAATGTTAGATTAGCAATGACAATGTTGTCACAACCATAACTATTTTGGAAAGTTCCTCTTATAAGACCTGCTTTTCTAGAGCCGTTTTTAACAAATGGCAAAGCATAATTGTTAAGTCTTATCTTTGTTGTGTCCATACCGTCACCAATGATACGCGTATTTGAGAACATCACAAGATTACTACTTACGTTGTAAGTGCCTTTACCAAGATACAGAGTCCCACCTTTATCCTTCGATATTTTATTCAGGGCATTTTGTATGTCCCCTGAAGCATCAGTAGAATTTACCTTGTCGGTTGAAAGGTAAATGTCTAATGGAAATACATTACGCACGCTCATCACCAAGAACATGACAGTCATAAATACCTTCATATTGTTGTAAATATCCAATTGTGTTATACCTTATATGTGATTTAAACTTAAAAATCATTTTTTATTCAGTAGTCGGGTCTCGATACCATGGCACCAAAACAACAACGCATGGGCTTTCTACGACAAAAAATTATCAAGACACGTTTTCTTTCGAGTTTTTTTGAAAGTACTTTCCGAAACACAATGTTGCATGTCCCAATCAGGTGTGATGGTATAACCGCAAATAAATGGTTTAAATAATTAGATTATTTTTGATCAGTGATTATAATATTGTTCATTTTAGTGTTGACCAACTGCCTCATCAACTGTTAAAAATATTTAATTTATTTTTTTAATTAGACTAATCACGTGCGGACATTTTACTGGCATTATAATTGTTTATCAACAGTAATGCTCGAATAATTACATTCTTATTTTTCTGATAAATCAGAAACTCATTTGAATACGTATTACCTCTATAATTTAAACTTATCATTATTTTAAAAGCCAAATGGTACTTCAAAAAATCACTATTCTATCTCTTCAATTCGCCATCTTTGTAGTTGCCTGGTTTGCCTACAAAACAAGTAACTCTTTCCGGTGTGCTTGTCACAAATTACAAGATACCTTTCCATTATCCAAAGCTAGTGGAGTGTTGATCAGTTGTAACTTGGCTCTTTTACTTTTCAGTTCCGCATATGTTTGGCGTAAATATTTGTATTTACCCTTTGCCTCCAAACAACTTCACTATATATCCGCTACCTTTGTATTCGCCTGGAGCATCGTACACTCTGTGGCTAACTACATCAACTACTCCAAGTTACCGAACAAAAACGTGAGTTTTACATGGGGCACTGGATACACTGGATTGTTTCTGTTGTTATGTTTGGTCGTTTCATTCGTAATCAGCACCAAACAATTGCGGGAAAAATATTTTCATAAATTTATCGTCTTTCATTATGTTTGCTTCCTCGTCTTTCTTATTTTCCTGTACATTCATCAATCATTTTGCTTTTACAAGACGGACAGAAACACCTGTCCTCCACCCTTGTCTTTTTTGATTACCATGCTTCCTGTGTTGCTGGTGTTTTGGGACTTGGGCGAAAAATACATGGTCAACAATTTTGTTCCAATTAGTGACATTGTTATTCATACGCATAATCTACTTGAACTTAAATTATTGTTGCCAAAGTACTACGCCGGTAAAACCATCCGCCTCAATTGTCCTGAAATTAGCTACTTCGAGTGGCATCCTTTTGCAACCTCACTCTACGATGATAACTCTATCGTTACATCAGTATTCTTTAAAATCCGGGGCAATTGGACTAAACGTTTTGCTAGCAAAATTGGTTTGGTGGTTGGACAAAAAACAGGAACTGTAACAGCATTACCGACCGTTTATCCGCACTTGCGTCTCACTGGACCTTACTATGGAATCTCCACCACCCTATCAAACAGCATCGTTCACCACAAACAACCAACTATTATCATAACTACCGGTATAGGTCTTACTACATTTTCTTATCTATTGTCCCAACTTGCAGATTTACCAAACCAGTTGGATTTTAAATTATTGTTGGTCATTACCACTAAACAACCTGATGACATTCGATGGTTCTTACCAGTTCTTCACAAAATAAAAACACATGATAACTTCTCTCTTGCTATTTATTTCACTCAATTTGGTTCTCTCATTGATTTTCCCATCCCATTTCACTTGGGTCGTCCAGACTTTAGTAATTTACTTGAAACAAATCTTGTCACCTCAAATTTTTCCCAACACACACACGTATATGTTTATCACTCTGGAATAAAGAAAGTATCACAGACACTACAACGTTTATGTCGAAATAATCCCGTTTATTGTTTTGTTAATGTAGATTAAATTATTAAATAAAATTGTAATGTACTTGAATACAACATATGGACATTACAATTAGTTTCATTAGTCAATTTCCATTTGTGATAAAGCACTAATATCGGTTTCAATGCGCTGACGCTTTTTCTCATTCGCTTTACATTCGCATTCGTATTCGATTGCTGCCACAATCAAGCCATCGATTTGTTTCATTCGATTGAATCTCTCTTCGACGTTGGCACCCCCTATTTGCAAATACATATTGATCTTCGTTTCTATATGCTGATGGTCATCAAATATTTCCGCACGCAAATACCTTATGTATCTTCGTGTAGAACCTTCTATGATGCTTTCAATGTTTTCGTCTGTAAATTTAGATTCAAATGCGATCATCAACATGTCATATTCGTCTTGATCTAAAACCAGTGAATTGTTCATCGAATCAATTAAATCGTCGATGTTTGTTTGATTTGCTTTGCGTTTTGACATTTTCAATTTGTTACGGATTCCCTTTTTTTTCAGTTTTTTCATTTTGTAAATATATCTGGTATCTGATGAGGTAAAGGTGGAAGAGATTGTAAGTATTCTCTTTATCTCTGTACCGATGCTATATTATTAAGTACCCAGGAAAATGACAGTTGAACCCAATAGAACCAGAACACATCACTAACACTACCACGCTATACATAAAATGACAAACACTCCCGATCCTCATGTAGTATCGTCCGTTTTTTATTGCTCTTGGAGTTTTTGCTGTTTCGTCTGGTTTTGAACTTAGGTCAAACAAGTACATTTATTTAAGACACATCAGAGATAAATCCCCGAACTATGATTTTCAAAATGTTCGTCTATTTTTCCTCAAACTATGTACTCGAATCACTATTGTCGTCAAGGTTCCACAATTCTTCATAACTCAAGTATCTAGAATAGTCTTCCGTATCAATCACTGTGTATCCCTGATTCACCATTTTAAAGCAAAATATATTGGTAACAACAAATAAAGAACGTAAGTAGTCATTCATAGAATGAAATTTATATACAATACTGTTATAATAATATGACAACTTATCTAGCCAATCCCTCATCCTATCATGTATAAGATAAAATTATTCCTGTTAATAACAACAAATTACTTAAAGATGCCCTTGACAATTCAATACAAAAACAAACCAACACAATGAATCCATGGATACAATTTTTAAAAGATAACAATTGTGAAAAGAAATACATCAAGACTTTATCACACGAATGGAAAAATCACAAAGCACAATTAGTTACTTTACATATCGATTATGTAAACAAAATATTTCAAGATAAACAAAATCTGCAACTGCAAGTACAACAACTTCACCAACAACTTATACAACTTCAACAACTATATCATTACCGTTTCATTTGTGATGCAAATGAAAACTTTGATGGCTTGTGTTCATGACTTGGCACAATTCGGGATTTGTTTACAGTAAATTTATAATTTACAATTTGTTTCATGTTATTCAGTGTAAAAGTCGCTGTGGTTTGGGTTGGTCATCTACATAAATTGTCTTGACATCAACTGCGTACCTATGGATAACGATATTCCTTGTCGAATGTTGGAATTGTATTCTGGAAAGTATTGCTCTAAAATGTAAGTCAACAAACCGATCCAGACTGATTCCCAAATAATTCGACCCACCTCGATCGGTTTATCCATAGCAATTTTTATTACAAGAATAGCTATAAAAGCTTGAAAAAACTCGATCACATACAACTTAATAAACAATTTAGGGAAAGATTGTTCCGCTTTATTGTTTGGTTTATCTGACATGATGTGTGTAGCCTATAATATCTCAACAAAAAATTTTAAAAAAATTGTGTATTCATTTATTATCAGACTTCTTCACAATAAATTAATTAGACATACGATAAGTCTTGTACGATTTGTCTTACATATATGACATAAATCGTTTGGACATCCACCCTTTGTTTGTACAGCTGTGTTACTTGTAATCGTTGATCTATGGTCCGTTTGAATATCACATACATTACATACTTTTCCTTCTTCTTTATTGTTTAACTCGTTTGACTTTTCACTTTGTTGAACCCTTTTTTGAATGTTTGTGTTGGTACAAATCCCACCCAAACCGTCACAATTATCACAACAATAACATTCCAAACAAAAGTCGCTGTCCAAAGTTTGTTTACTACAACCTAAACAATAGTATTCGACCATAACACCAGAATATTCATGACATTTATTTTCATTTTTTGGTTGATACTATTACACCATCCACCCAACCCCAGATAATAATAGAAATCCTTCCAAGACTACTATCGATACCAGGATTTACACCATGCTTCCATTCTACGTTGACCTGATTACCAAATGTGTAAATATCACCATCTCCTTGTGGAATACAAATTGCTTGTCTTGAACTAACATTCTCAAACACAATGTCTCTTTTATCTCCTTTGCTAAATGACAACCCGATCGTGATGTTCTGTTTCTCAGCCTTTTTCGGATCCATTGCCGCGGCATCATGGTGCCTTGGCTTGTATTCAGTTCCATCTTTGTACCAATTTAAACGTGTTGCCTCCTCTGTCACACCAAAAAACTCCTTCATTCTTTCGATCACCATGGTAAACGTTGGACATTCTTGTTTCCATTTAGTTCGGTCGTTGCATATATGATGCTTGCCCTCAATGTTCAAGTGCTCTGAACCATGCCACAATTTGAGCAAATCTTCCTTTGGCACCTTGCAATTCTCTATTTCATAAACCAACCTACCATATAATTCACCCGTCTTAAAGTCTTTGAATAGATTTGGTACCAACAGTATGTCTCGTGATGTTAACTGTGTATGTAGTTTCTCATTGAAATTTCCTAGATCATACACTACCCGCATACTAAATGGATCAGTCCAATGTTCATATGATTCTGTATTCTTGGGCTTGCGTCTTGGGTTGGTATGTGGGTGGTTCTTGGTCTTGGTGTTTGAATTCAAATTAGTGTTTGAATTGGTATTGGTATTCTTTCGGTTGTCTACGACAAAATGATTCTTTCTACAATGTTCTCCAAATTTACAACTACCGCGTTTCCAATAATTCGAACATAGTTGAGTATCATGGATAAATCTACATCCTTCTCTGGCACACTTCCCATTCATAAAATCTCGACACACATTTTTTATTTCATGCTGATGAACTTCTGGAGGTACTTTGAACATTGTCATTTTGGTATCGGAAATTGTTATTAGAGGTGTAATTATGTTGTATCTCTTGAATTGAACATTTTAAATTCATTTTTAATTATTTGTTTTTGTTTTCTGTATTCCTTAAAAATTTCTGAACTTTTTCATTGACTTTTATCTTGTCCTTGTCAAAACTTGTGATATATAGTCCGTCCAAACCCCGCACCCTCGATAAAGCTACATATACTTGATGCTCACAGAAACATCCCGACAAGTCCATCATTGCCTTGTCTAAAGTTAAACTCTGTGATTTGTGAATTGTAATGGCCCAACACAACATCAACGGTAACTGCGTCGCTTTGGACACACTCATTTCCCCTGTGGTCCCCAATTCTAATTCCCATTCCACCGGTACAATCAAGCGCTCTACTCCATTGTCAAATTTGACTCGTGGGTAAGGTGACTCACCATGTTCACTCTCCTCAAATTTTGTTATCGTCCCCACCGACCCATTCACAAGTCCCTCCTCCACACTAATGTTTTTTATCAACATTACTCGCGCTCCCAGTTTTAACGTGATTTCATTGATACCCTTTTGATTGAATTGCGCATGTAGTTCTCGCGTTAATTCACTACAAATGTCTTTATGGCCCTCTTCGATAAATTTAGAATTATACTTGTACCCTTTTGAATCGATCCCGTTCAGGTTGGTGGTATTAATGATTTGTGCATGTTTGTTGGACGCCACCAAGTACACCATCGGTGGTAACGAAGAAGTAATGTCATTATTCTTTAACAAACGCGTATTTAGTAACTCTATATCAGCTGGTGTATGCGTCCCTTTTCGTATCCGCATCAACGTCTCTATGTATTTGCTATCATTCTGACGAAAGTTTTCTTGTAAATTGATGGTGTTTTGGGACGTAAAATATTTTAGAAACACTGGTGATTCAAAAATAAGCCTCGTGTCTTGTTCCTTGTACAACGCTTGATTCTTGTTAAAAATCGGCATCAACTGAAATAAATCCCCAGTCAACACAACCTGGATCCCGCCAAATGGCGCAGAACTTCGCCTAATGGATTGACAAATACTATTGATTTTCTCGAATAATTCCGCTGATGCCATACTGATTTCATCAATAATCAAAACATCGGTGTACTTTAGACGCTCGCGAATACCAAATTTCTTTCGCACTCTTTTGATTAACGTCTCCAACTCCGCTTCCCCTGTACCAATTCCTAAAAATGAATTGATTGTAATACCATTAATATTATATGCCGCAATCCCCGTCGTGGCTGTAACAACGATTCTTTTCCCCGGCCAGTTTCTTTCCGTTTGATACCTTATTTCTTTGATCAATCGACTTTTGCCTGTTCCTCCAGCTCCAATCACCAGCACATTGCGTCCCGACTCAAAGATCTCCAACGCACGTTTTTGACTTGCCGATAACTTGGTCATTTCCAAATCAATCCCTTCTGAATTACCGTAGTCCTCCAACATACCACGGTATTTATCCATTAACTCTTCCTGTTGCTTTTGCTGATTGTACATTTTAATTGAATTTCTTATTACTTTGTAATTGGTAGCGTCCACAAAGTAATTTCAATTATTTGTTTCCCATTTCAGAATTGTCAATGGATTTGGTATTACACAAATGTCAATTAAAATTACATCACAACACAAATCAACAAGACACCGCCTTCGAATTCATCTGTAAGTCATTAATATAGCCACTGGCGCTGCAGCTGCGGCTAAACACCAAAGTGCGCCTGTCGCATGTGACTTTTCATACACGTATTTTGAAACTGCAAAAGAAAGCAACACAAGTACCGCATGAATGTCTCCATTCTTGCCTAATCCATACCATGATAATAAAACCAAAGAAAGCAAGAATAATAGGTAGTATTCATTAGCGTAGCTTCCTTCATTCCAAGCCCAGTATAAATGTGGCTTAGATTCTTCTGTCACTTGCGTACAGGAACTTGCAGATCCATTAGGGACGTTGTATACCACTTTAGTGTACCAAATTGTCACTAATCCAAATAAGACCATTGCCACGTTCAACCAGCGAGGTAATGTTACCTGCTGAAAATACATTATCGCTAACCACAACACAAACGGTTCTAAATGGTTGATTATGATTCCCCATTTGGTTATTTCCCTATTGTTTGACCCACAATCATGGTTCAACCACATTAGGTACTCAATCAATTGCATCTGTACCACCCATCCATAAAATACAGCTTCCGATTTCAAATTGTGTTGCCACAATATTGAACAACCATATAGTCCAACCAAGTACGCCGCCAAAGATACTTCTGCTGAATAACACATCTCTTACTTATTAGCAATAAAAAAGTAACAACTTTGTATAGCTCCAAAATAAGTTGCATTCAATCATTTGAGCTGCATTGTACTACAGTATTACAATTAAATCGTGTCAACACATTTTCTCATAATTATCTCACATTATTACATTATCTCTATAATTATTCCATCTTTATTTATAGAAATAGCATTATTTTGCAAAAGTAGCAAACTAGGTCTTCGTTGGTCCCAAATTCCTTACATTTTGGTGGCGCCATTGTTTCACGTAGATACAGATTATATAGGTTGATTGTGTTTTTTGAATACCGTTTCCCATTTTGATATGGGTTGATTAATAAATCCCTCGAGGTGTGTAAATTTAATATAATTGTTCGTAAGTTGCTAATAATAGATCCTAGTCTTTGGTTCCGTCCAAAAACTTTTCAATTAATACTTCCGGAAACTGCTTTTCTTTGAAAATGTACTCCATCGTGTCGCGATACTTTATCCTCGTTCGCGTCATATCAAACTTCCACATCACACCACTCAACAAGTTAACTATGCAGATGGTTTCAATGTTGTTATTACTCTTTCGATCCAATTTTTTCAACAAATACCCATACAATACCGCTTGAAACACCCAAGTCTTGAGTTTCGCCGTATCACTACAACTAATACATTTGAGCTCATGAAGTGTTGCCACATGATTAACGTCTTCTTTTTTTTCTATGACCACGTCACTTATACCCATAATCCCATAAGTGTACGTCCGTTCTCGTTTTGATTCTCCTTTCAATAATTCCGGATTTATATGCGACAAAGTTGCCTCATCCGACACTCGTTTGAGAACGTTTATTTCTTTTTGAAATGCAATCTTGTGGGTCGAGATCAATCTGATCAAGTAATTGTGACAATAATACTTCACATTGCCATGAAGTGAACTTATGTTTCGATTGAATGCGTTGATGTACATCATCACCGACACCATCTTATAATGACCTGACAAAGCGCTCTGGAACAAAGCTAGATTCCAATAAATCCTCGTATCAACTTGGTCGTTCGGTGTCGAAGTAAAATATTCTTGTAACAGATGCCTGATCCCTATCTTTTCAAAAGCTGTGTCTAATATATAAGTAGGCTGCTTAATCAATGACAACTGTTCTTTTAAAGATTTGATGTGTTTGGTCTTGCTCTTGATTTCTTCAAAAGTCTTGTACCAACGCTCTGTTTGTGTAATGAGGCGATTCAATTTCAAATCAAACACCAGATTCAATAACCCTTGATGGTTCGTAAAGTGATACCTTGATTCTTGTACGTAATTTCGCAAGAATTCATTATCGTATATCATATTACCTGTATATACTCGCATGTACCTTTGAACCAATAATTCACACATCACACCCAGTATACCACGTTCCACAATATTCATGTGACCAGGAATAAACATTCGCTTGCCAAACTTTGTTTTAGTCAAAATTTCTGGAGTCATCAATTGAAAAGCATTGCTTATACAGTCACTGATATGAAACTCTTGTACGATATCCTCTTTGATCGCTAATACACTCTTACTCGGTGTGTACACAATTTCCCTCGTGTACTTGTCCTTCACAAACGGAATAACATCAAATTTCTCAAATGATAACATTACATTTTTATAAAACTCAGGTGTATCTTCGGTGTCGTACGTATCCGGATTCCAACTACAATACGCTAAACCCTTGTTCTCAATCGTCTCCATTTGTTCCTGGATGTAACGCGAAGGAATGCTGTTAATACCAATAAACAAATACTTTTCACTTCGGGTCAAAGCTACATTCATCACCGATTGCGAAACTAATTCTTCCGTTTTGAACAACCATTCTACCATAGGAATGCTCTTTTCCGACATCCCAAGCAAAATCACGACACGTTGTCCTTTCCCTTTGATTCCGTGTATCGAAATAAATTTGGTTTTTTCCTCGCCCACCGACCAATCAATCGTCTTACGCCCTTCGTGATTTTTAGTTTTGTAATGTATTACGTGTTGGTAATTATCACAATTGTATCGTTGTTTGTAATACGCATTCAATGCTACCAATAATTTCTCAAAAACAGCATTGCTATTCGTCTTGTTCATCACCACAACAATGTCATCCGGTGTTACGGACGGATCGTTATCTAACACGTACTGTATAATGTGGATCACCCGCTCACAAAGGTCAGTGCGTTGATACTCTTTATGAACGCTGTGGTGCTGAAACAAAACCGGTTTATCTATCAAATTTGTGTTGTTACTCTTGATCGGCGAAATGCCGTAACGTTGCTGATAGGGCCCCATGACTTGATTAACAAAATCAATTTGTCCTTTCGGACAGCGAAAACACGTCGAAAGTTCAAAATACTTGACCGCTAAATTAGATTTCAAGTAATTCATCGAATAACCCTCGCCAATGATACTTTGAATGAAAACTGTCTGTAGAGTATCTCCTACAAAAACCCCGTTCAAACGTTGGATGTGATTAAATAATTTGGCCGTGAATTCTACTCTGATTTTGTCAAAGTCTTGTACTTCGTCAATCAACACCACATCAATCGGCTCATCATTTTTCATTACAATCGAGTCTAACTGTTCCATTTGTCGTGTTAATTGCTTAACCTTTTGATTAAAGGCCTCTCCCTCAAATGGAACTCCCACTTTACGCAACTGTTTGTCAATAAAACTGTCGAAATTTGCGACTGAGCAATAACTATTTCGATAAGTGCCCACAAAATGACTTGCCGATTTTTCAAAATTAATTTGGTAACCACGTGTCATACGTTTTGTGATTTCATCCGTCACTGAACTAATTTTTGTCAGAAATATTACATTTTTGCCTTGGGAAAGGTAATGGATCCCACATTTTATCAATGTAGAAGTCTTATGCGATCCAGCCGCTCCGTTTACCAGTTTGATACGCGACTTGTCTAATACAATAGCACGTTGCTCTTCAGATATAAAATCCATGTTGTCGATTCACATCATTATTCAGATATAATTCATTTTTTGTTTGCCAGTATCATCTTTGCGAATTTTTACAATTTTCTGCAAACTTTCACATGTACCCCCCTTTGTTTTGTCTATGTTTTAGTTTTTGTCGTCTCATCTTTCTTGTGAATTAACAATTTGTTACGGTAACACTCGTCACAAATTTCAAGAAATTTCTAGCATATTTTTCTGACCTATTTTTCTCCTTGATGTTTTCGATAATATCTTTCACAAAAGTAACAATTCCCAATAAAAACTATTTTTCTATCACACACTTTGCAATACAACTCTTTGCATGTATTACATTCATTTAGATATTTTGTCCGTTCACACATCTCACACTGATTATAATATAAATAAGGTTTCACATTTTCATATGTTATTTTATTAAAACGCCATGTATTAGATGATTCAGATGACATTACAGATGAATTTGTCTTTTTATATCATTATTCGAATGTGATTCATTTTTTACACTTTTTTACAGATTTTCATATGTTTTGTCGAATTTTTTATTTCATCGTCTTGGCTTTCTTATGAATTAAATTTATGTTACGATAACTCTCGTCACATCACAAATTAAAGAAATTTCTAGCACACTTTTTGTTGCTTATTTGTTACTTGTTTGGTTTGTTAACTTTGGACACGAAATTGCGTTCGGCATTGGTGACCAACGCCAGTCTTTGCACCCGAAACAATGCTTGGTACATCCGATGATGTTATCACATTCTTCGCATATCTTTTGTGGTATCATTTCCGTGTACAATTCGTAATAATGAACTTGATCCAAATAATTGTCGCAATTACTTGATACTATATCATACACTGAACAAGCCCACCATTCAAATCCATACAATTTTTCTCGACAATACGGACAACAAAAATACTCAGAAAATACTCAGAAAATACTCAGAGCGGTATCATAATACCGTATAAGACACGTCTTGTGAAAAGTGTGACCACACTCTGTTTTCCAAGCGTTGAGTGTAGTTGTAACAGGTTCCAAACAAATCGAACACTCGTGTCCAAATTTTATGTATGTGTTGTAAAACTTCTTCCTGTCATCGACGTCTGAGATTTCATTCATTGTTTCGCTGAAAAATGCACTCATTGAGTAGGGGCTTATACTTTGTAGTAAACATTCAGTAAACATTCTTGTTTCCTGCTATTGAATGCTTTCTATTGGTTAGTATCATGGTTCACTGTCTATTCCTTGTTTTTTTACAACTTTTTAAATTAGTTTATTTTTTGCACTATCCAAATAATTCCTTGTTTTATGCTTTGATTGTAACCGCTTTTATTTGTATTTTGTTTACTCTTTTTTTTTAATACTTTTTTACAAACCCTAGCATGCTTTTGTATGGTTTCAATTTCAAAAATAACGTTTGAAATCTTCTTTTGCGGTTTCAATTTATCTTGTTTATACTCTTCTACAATTTTATGGTACCTTCTACAATTTTGCAAAATCTTCTACAAAAAAATGTAGAAGACCATGCCTCGTTTCATTTTGTGTGTTTTTTGTAATAAGACTCATTATTTTATGGTGGCTTCTACAATTCTACAATTTTTTTCACAAAACCTCTGTATATTTTAATTTCTGAAATTTATAGTATTCAAAAAAAATTATTTTTTGATCCAATTTTGCCAGAGGAACTTTTTGCATTTTCTACGTTTTTTTGTAGAGAGACCATAAAATAAGGTTTTTTTTCAAAGAGCTTTAAGAGTTTGAGACCATTTATGGTCTTCTACAATTTTTTGTAGAAGATTTCTTAAAAACGTAGAAGAGACGATAAAAATGTAGAAGGAACACAAATGGCTAAAACAAACCAAAAAACAATCATGATATCAATCAAACTGTGACTTGTGACCATAAACATTTTCCAAAAGTTTTTACAAAACTTGACAAAAACTTAAATCTGTAACGTGATAAAACAAACAGTAAATTAAAACCACAAAAAACAAATTTCTTACAACGACCAAAATATAAAGGAACTAATCTAATTCTGGAGTCAAACTCCACCCTGACCAACCCCTTAACGAGTTGACAGGCATTTCTTCGCGCTTGAAAACTTTTTTCTCAAAGTACTCTTTGACTTTCTTCCTTTTGCCTGTAAACTTCTTCTCTGTTTCTTGTTCATACCATAATTTATATCTGTCGTACAACTCAGTCCATTTCACGAATTCTCCTCCTTTGATCAAATTCTGCATGACAAATACTGAATTTAAGTCGTTTTCAGATTGGTACTCATTTGTTTTCATTTTGACTTCTATTGGTTCTTTTACGTCTTTGTAACTATATTCAAGTAGTATTTTCATGAATGTTTGTCTCCACGTACCGTCCTCCCGCATTCGTGATGGCAAGGTCCTATCGATCTTGTATTCATTCGATTCCTTTGGCTCGTCTACAAAGCGTGAAGGAAAATCGATTACCCTTATGCGCCGCCATAGAGCGGTATCTTCACCTTTGATTTCCGGAAGTTCATTGCAGGCCAAGAACAATTTCGCTTCCATGACAAAACTGACTGCCTCTTGATATAGTCCTCGAGCCACAATTTCCTCTGAACCGGTTAGTTCCTTTAGGAGCCCAATGTTAATTTTTTCTCCATCTTCAGGTTCACTCAAGAAAGCAAACCGTTTATACATCAATTTGATTTTTTCGGTGTTTGCTTCGTTAGCATTGTTTCTTCTACGTGTGAGAAGTGTCACTTCAACTTTCTCTCCAAAATCACCCATGGTCAATTTCATCAAGTTCAATAACTGACTTTTACCATTAGCACCCGTGTCCCCAATAAACATCATAAAGTTGGTATTTGGTATATCGCCGTTCAGACAATCACTCATCTTTTTCAAGACGTAGTCTCTGACTCCTTTATTTGGTAACACTTGCTCTAAAAAGGTGTAAACTTCCGGGTTGTTAGCACCCGCATCGTAATCGTAATTCATCGTCAGATTGATGTAGTCCTCTTTTTTGGTGGACCTGAACTTGTTTTCTAACAAGTCGTAAACACCATTACTAAAAGGCACCAGGTGTTTTTTACTATTCAAATTGCTGATAAAACCTTCGTCATTGTAATATATCTTGGCGCCTTTAATCACATCGTCTTGAAATCCCGGCTTGTGGAACTTGTTTATCAAACTCTTGATATTTTTGCTCAAAGACATCGTCGACTCATCGTTTTGTTTGGTATCGTAATGGCGTTTGATCCTTTCAAACAATTTTGACAAATCCATGATCTCTTTCTTCATCTCAATGTTGTCACTGTCCGATTTCCAAATGGCCCCGGTGAAGTAGTACCAATTGTTTCTAGAATACATAAAATTGTTGTTGATAATGTTTAGTAACTTTGAAATCATGGTAACTTTGTGTCCATCTAAGACTTGATTCACTATCCCGGTAACTTCTTTGTTCTTGAATATGGAGTTATCCAGTTTGATATCGCAACTGAATTCGATGTCACCGCCGTTGTAAATATTAATGATGTTATTGATCGTACCGTTGTTGACTAATTGATTGTAATTCATCCAAAAACTGTTTAGTGCTTTGTAACGACCATCCACGGGAATGATTTGATTTTTAGGAAAAATACTCAGACACTTTGTACATTTAAGGCAGTATCCCGTGTCACTGATCTGATGTTCCACATGACATTCTGGACATTTGCCTTTTAAAATTCGGGCTAAATTTCTGTCGGCTACACTTCCACGGAAAATCATAGCATTACGATCAAACGACACATCAGTCACCTGTTGATCGAAATTCTCGTTTATGTAATTACGACATTCTACGATAGCGTTATCAATGAGAGTGAGCTCTTGTTGATTGACTTTTAGACACTTTTTGATTACTTCGTTGACTTCAATTGGGAATTTATCCAAAGTGATTTCCATATACTTTTCGCTGTTACATTCCGTGTCATGACATTTCTGTTTAGCACTGGTTGTATCAATGACAATATATTGATTATTGCCTCGGTGTTCCCGATCTGCAATCGGACAATACCTCTCGTTCAAAGCCACGATGATACAGTTGTATTGTTTGTCGATAAAAACGTCCCGGATACGATTTGGATAATGATGAAATTCGCGCTGAACAAACCGTTTGATGGTTTGAATGTCATTGGTTGACAATTCTTCAGGCACATTAACAATGATTTCTTCTGGCTCGATCACTGCGATTTCTGGTGGTAACTCTGGTTGTTTGTAAATTATATGGGAATCGCTGTGCCAAGTGATCAGAGTTTCAATGTCAGTAAAAGGGTCACTCCAGTCACACTTGACCAAGGGACGAACTTCACCGGTTTTAGAACTATAAATGGTACGAAACAATCCTTCGCGGTACACACTAGGATCGACTAAGTTTTTATTGTTGGTATCCCGATAGGCGTCTAAACCAAAACTTTTATACAGATCTTTGAGTTGTCCCACATTAGCAAATAATATTTCTTGATCTTGCTCATCCGTAACACGTATTATCACATGATACGAACGTTTTGATTCTGAATTTGATTCTAAAATAATGGTTTTAAATCCGTATTGTGGATGGTTATGGGTATTGACAAATAAATTACGAACATGATTAACACACGCGTCTATGACTAATTTTGGGTTTTCAAAATACTCGGAATTCCCTCTGTAAATTTCAATATCAAAGAAAAATGGAACTTGCACTTGAGCAGGAATATATTCATAAAAGTCCTTGACTACACTGGAACCAATCAAATCGATAAAAGCTTGGTGGTTAGGGAGTATAAAATATTTAGTGATGCCACGATTAACCAGTAATTGACCCGTACCGATTGCCCGTTTCAATGGAATGGCTTTGCTTTTATAATACTTAGCTTCTGCCATTCAGCTTCTCTGTTCTACTTACTCTGAGTAATATATTTTTAAGTTAATTACGAATTTAATGAACTCACTCCTAAGCAATTTGTTGAAGAGTGTGTGTATAGCTCATTTTCAGACTGCAATGCTTCCTTGATAAGTTCCATGTTAACGCCTGTTTTTGGATTCACTTCCACGGCTGTTATTCCCAATCTCCTAGCGGTATTCAAATTGTTATTGTTGTCGTCGAAAAACACAGATTCGTTACTAGGTATTCCAGAAAGCGACAAAATCTCCGATAACATTTGGTGTTTCCAATCGAGACTATTTTTTTCATGCCAATCTTCGTATAAAATGTATTGAAAGAAATCATCAATACCATGATAGCGCAACTCACCATCAGCATTGGAATTATAAGAGGCCAACGCAATTAAAACATTATTTGTTCTAAGAAAATTCAAGATGTATAGAACTTCACAATATAATTTTCCAGCATAAAGTAAAGTTAAATCCAAGTCAAAAATTACAAGTTTATATTTCATTGTGCTGTTTGTGGTTTAGTCTCTAGTTTATTGAACCAGACTGGATTTCAATTTTATATATAAAATGCAACATCGACATCCCTGTCGATTATGCTCTAGAAAGTATGTCAATAGCCATTTTCTAATGCTACATCAACGTCGATTTCATATGGAATATTACGTTACGTTTATTCAACAACGTGTACAATTCTTACGATTGCTGTGTGCTAAGAGGTTGATTAGAACAAGTATCATGAGACGAAGATACTTGCGTCAACGAGCCGCTGCAAATACAATCAAAATACGTTTTCTAGAATGGAACTACATACCCGGGAACCCTGGTTATAGGAGGTTATCTCAGCACTGGTCCAGTTGTTGAGACTAATTCTAAAAAAATATTTTGTAGTTAAATAGTAATCAATGAACGACAAGGGATTAACAATTCCTAAAACTGTCATCCAGCAATTTATCTTGTCTTCGGGGGCGGTTCAAAACAACAAATCAAACTTGGAGACTTTAGCTCGCATTTTTGTAGAAATCATTGGGGGTTTAGTTAAGGCTAGTATATCTGTTTCAGACAAACAAAAGCTTCGGACTGAAGACATAAGTCAAGCTTCTGCCTCCTTTCGTTTCAAGCCCTTTTTTGTAAAATCCGACATTGAGAAAAAGCCAGAGTTGTGCGCTAAATCTTATAAGAATGGTGATGTTGTTCATTACCGAGCCGTACGTAATTGTGTGTTCACACGTCTGGGTACTTTTAAACGTGTAGTGCGCACGTTGATGAAACAGTTAGGGCATAGCAAATTAAAAGTATCAAGCCCAGCTTTGGGTGCAATGCAGAAAACAGCAGAGTCTATTTTTCGTTACTTTTTAAACGAGACTGTAAAAATGATAATCAAACAGCGCATTTCAATGAAACAACCAGTTCTGGTTCGTAAGATTATTGACAAAAGTTATACTAATTTTAAAAAGATAAACAAAGTCATGCCTGTTGCTCGCCTTTTGACCAATAAACACAAAATCAACAATAGTACATGCGACAAACTGATTGGTTTGGTTCGTGATCTCAAACGACAAATCACTAAATTAGAAGACAAATTCGAAAGACAACGAACACCACCAACACCCGGTAAAGTGGATTCCAGTTCTCAAACTGAGTCGCTTCAACAGTCTGAGTTAGGTTCGAGCGGTGATGATTCAAGTGGCTCTGATTCCGATGACTCTGGTTCTGGTCGTGGGTCAAAAAAGTCCGACACGAGCAATAACGATGAAGAAATGTTTATGTTGAATAATCTCCGCAATTTGCAGGAGCAAAATACGAAATTACAACGTCAACTAAATCAAGAGAAAACAGATAAAGAAAATTATCAAAAGATGTTTGAAATATTACAAGAATCATTGGAAAATCAACCATCACCAACAAATACAAACGATACTAGTGGACAGTCAGAGAATGCTACGAACGATATTGGTGTACAGTCAGATTTGACATCTGATGACATTGATAATCTCGAAAATGAGTTAGTTCATCAAAAAGTGCTGAATATGAATGATAAAACAAGGTCGAAAAATGCCTTGTTGGATCAAGAACTAGAAGCACTAACGGAAAGGATGAAAAGCAATGCTGCCACTATATCTCACTTGCAGAACCAAGAATTAGAAACCGTGTCCCAGCAAGTACGAGGATTGAATCACAGGCAGCAACTGATTAACCAAGGCACGGGTATAATATCCAACTTACAAACCCAAATACAGGAATTAAAAAATAAACCAATCAAAGACACACAAACTACCAGTACACAAACTGAAGACTCTGGTGAATCTGAAAACTCCGGGGATTCCGGTGACTCCGATGACTCCGATGACTCCGATGACTCGCGTGACTCTGACGATTCTGCACCACGTAGAGACTCTGGATATGAATCTGATGATCAAGCATTAAGGGATAAATGGTTCGAATTGAAGAACAGTTTGCCAGAAGATATCAAGAAAGCAGCTTTTGGAAACTTGGATCATTACGATCCATTTGATCCAAGAGCAGGATTCACAGACTCTTTTCACAAAAATATGCTGAAACAAACAAATACGGAACCAGATACAACAGAATATTCCAGTACAGACGAGAATTTGGTCACACGTCATGACAACTCTAGTCAAACAGACCAGCCAAACCAGTTAAGCAACGGAAGTGGCCAATATAATGATCAATTATTATTGAATAACATTACAAGTTTAAGTGAACAAAAGGCTGAGTTGCAACGTAAGTTACATGAACAGGACCTAGAAAAACAACATTATAAAACTATGTATGAAATATTGTACGAAAATCAAGCATCTAACGACTTGGAGCAATCCGATGACTCAGGTAGTGAGCAACAGGATGAAGGTGATGCTGGTTATTCGGGAGTGAACTCAAATCCCCCGTATGTAAATAATGAGTCGGGGTTTTTTGACAACCCATCATACACCAACTCTGAAGCCAACACCATTGATGTGACTGATATCACAGGAAGTGAAATGTTAGATTCTGAATTGTCGTATTATAGTTCCAATTCAAGTGATAAATCAGATAACGATACTACATTTTCAGATTGGAAACGCAAACAGTCTGAACGATCAAAACGGGCTAGAACGCAATCGTCAGAACAGAATGCCTGGGATAATTATTTGTGGAATAGTTTGATCAAATACAGAGATGACAAAAAACAAGACAAAATAAACAATCTAAAACAACAGCAACTGGACGGCATTAGAGAGAGTATTGAACAAGCCCGGAAAAAAGGCAACCTAGATGGAGTGGAAACCGTCGACTCAAAACCAAAAAATAAAAAACTCGCCCCAATTCCCAGTATTACTAAATCTAAACCTAAAAGAAAGATTACTGGAGGTATTCAACAAGAAATGACAGCAAAAAGTTTATCGTCAAATTCCAATCAGCAATCAACAGAAAATACAGATAATAGTCGGTCACGAGTCGCAAAAAGAAACAAAGAAGCCGATGCACAAAATCGTTCAGGTAAAAGATCTCGTATTGAATCACCAGAAGCACACAAATCGTACACAAATGCTTGGGAAAGTGCTTTGCGAGATAGTTTAGCCCGATACCGAGCCCAAGAAAACCAAAATCGCATAGAAAGATCTCGAGAACGTGACAGACAAAGCATCAGAGAAAGTATAGAGCAAGCAAGGATAAAATCACAAATAGAACGTGCTGCGCAACGAGCACAAGAATTACAACAAAGCATCACGTATACCCAACCCAGTACTAATGGAATCAGTATTTTTGAACGCAACCCATTGGAGGCTGAAATTTCGGACACTTCTCTATCCGAATCTGATTTGGGTGATATTAGTACGTCAGAAAGGAACCCATTAGAGGCGGAAATTTCGGACACTTCTCTATCCGGTTCAGGTGAAATAAAAATTCAAGATATCATTCCCATAGTGACCGATGATTCAGACGCAAGCATGTCTGGATTACAGAGCGAATCTGACTCTGATGAAACCGAAGAAATCATTGAACCACCACCAAAAAGACGAGTATCTATTCCAAGGCGTTTCCAAACCGAAGCTTTACAAGATACGCCAGAGGGTAGAAGTATACTAAAGAACCGCGATCGCAGAAATTGAACGTACAAGTACTAAGAAACATCTCTTGACACCAGCGCTTCCTGAATAAATGTCTCTATCGAGGACAACGTAGGAGCTGATAAACACAATTCCTCGCAAAACGCCTTTTTTTTCATCTTAACACACGCTAATCTACATGCTATATAAACACAAGTATGACGAACATTGATTGGCTTGCATGCTGATATTTTTGAATAATCTTTTATTTTCAAAAATAAATCACATGCTCGCTTAATGATATCTGGTTGCTGATAAGGTTCTACACATGATAACTGATATACGGTCCTTTTGATTTTCTCGCAATGAGAATCTAAAGTGCTGATTAACGTACTGTACCAACGCTGTTTCTTGAACGAGTCAGTTATAATTGGTAAATACGACCACGCTTGACACAATTCAACCCCAAAGTAACTACAAAACACCTTGAGTTCCAAACCCCTTTTTAGATACACACTGACACAATAACAGCAACAAACAAAATACAACCTTTTTTTTGAAACTAATTGATCTGTTTGAACAACTAACTCAAACCACTCTCGTGTCATGTTGATAAAGGTTTGATCCAGCAACAGTTTGTGTTCCAGTAAGTCACATAACGGCTTGATGCTATCTTGTAATTTTCTTTTGCCGTCGTACCGTTCGCACATACGGTCTAGTTTATCAAATTTTCTTTTCAATTGCGAATTGCCACGATTAATGCTTTCAAATGTTTCATCAGAATAATGAACGCACTGATCCTGTAATTCGGCGTTGAAAACCGTACCACAGCTTTTACATGTGTACTCCCCATGAAAGTTTATCATAGAATTTATTGCAAGGCAGAATGAACAATCGTAGAATTTCGACATTGTTAGTTTGAGTATTTGGACTTGTTACTTTTGATTGTATGGACTTGTTACTTTTGATTGTATGGACTTGTTACTTTTGATTGTTTGGACTTGTTACCGTCCATAAATAGTTTTTGTTTATGGTGGTAATCGATTGTTTACAAAAAAAATTTGTAAATTACAAAGTTACAAAGTTACAAAGTTACAAAGTTACAAAGTTACAAAGTTACAAAGTTACAAAGTGACGAATTTAATGTAAAATAAATTAAAGCGAGCTCGTCTTTGTAAAAGTAGGGTTTCCTTTTGAAATTAATTGTGCATGTGTCCCTGTGTCTGTAGTATGAAGCCGTATTGTATGTGTGAGCGAAAGAATGGAAAGATGTGTACTCGTTATGCAAAATACAACCTGGAAAGTTTCCCAGTCTGTGGTACGCATTTGAATTTATTGAAAAAGCAAGAGGATTGTGCTGTATGCTTGGACGTCCTAAGTGCTAGCAAAAATATCAAACTCAGTTGTGGACATTGGTTTCATGTCAACTGCTTACTAGGTTGTATGAAAAGAGAGTGTCCTTTATGCCGCACCAAAATGACTCCTGATGATTGTTGTGCCGTTTTTGATGAAAAATTAGTTAAACCTTTGGTTAAGGAAATTTTTGCAAAAACAGACGAACAACAACCTATGCTGTTTGATGGAATCTCGACGTTGTTAGCAATTCATAACAAGTCAGAATGGTTATGCAAGAATACACGTTATATTCATCATAAATTGTACAACACATCATTGGATGAAACTAAACTGTTTATAGTTCTTCGTATCTTTGATGCCTTGTTGACTCATATGGAGGATTTCAATACATTAACCAACTTTGACACTGAAAAGTGGTTCTTAGGAGTGTGCAGAGACACAGCTTCCTGATTCCGGTTACAAGTTACACAGCTTCCAGATTCTAGTGACAAGTCACCCTGCAATCGCAATTTTATTTTGTAAACTTGTAATCAACAAATGTATATATAATGTCACATTAACTGACAAATCCTCAATTAATTTAAAATGGAGAAGCGTACAAAAGCTATTGTGCAGTTTATTAGAATTGTGGATAGGATTGCTGACGCCAGGAAAATTACTTGGAAAATTATAGGAACATATGTCAAGAACTTGATTAGTGGTGACGGTGAAACGGATAAATTAGAAATTGTTTTGGGAAACGCGTCAAACTCGTCGTCTCGGAATAATAGCATTTTTCCACTAATCAATGATTTGGTGGTTATGAACTTTGTTAGAAACTTTACAGAAGATGGTGGTGTGTATAAGGCAACGGTGTACATGCTGATTGACATGACTGAAGTAAGCTTTGAGTGTCTTATACACGACAATTGGTATAATGTGGTTTTCGCATCTGATCAGCTGGTTTGGACATCATCTGGATTATCCATAACCAATACATACAATTATGTAGATATATTTAATATGAACAAGGGAATTGCTTTGCTACAGAGAATGACAGACTTAAAGGCGAAGAACGAGTTCTTATTGATGGAATACACAAATTCCCCTGAAATTCAAAATGTTAGGGCAAGAAATGTGATGATCATGCAGAGACAAAAAAAAGCATTAGAAGATGGCTACACAGTTTTTGGACAGAACGTTCTCGCAATGGAAATAAATGACACCAGGTGTCCTATCTGTTTGGAGAAAGATGTTTACAACACAGTGTTGCAGTGCGGTCACTGTTTTTGCGTAGATTGTTTAGGGAAGCATATGGAACGCGTTGGAGATTCTCATGGTAAATGCCCTCTGTGTCGTAGGGCTATTATGCTAACATTACAATAAAAATGTAATAGGATACTCTGCGAAAACGTTTGGTTACACTTTGAATTAAAATGGATTAAACGACAATTATCAAAGTGAAGAAATTTAATAGTTAATCGATTTTAAAATCTATAATCAAGATACACAAATAACTACAGTAAGACCGTTCAAGAAGATTGTCCTTGAATCAAACGGAGACTTTGCGAGATTTGTTTAAAAAATTTCTACTTGTTCAATTTTTCCATAAACTCCAAAGGCGAGTTTATAGAATTTTCTGCTCTCTTCACCAAACGCACCATCCAGTAGTGATGCCCGGAATCTCTCAGACGCGGGTCTAACCATTTTCCATCACGCACGTCGCTGATGGAAATCATGTCAAACACTGTCTCGTACACCAACCGGCTGACTAGCTCGTCCACAGCATCAAAGTCATTGTTGTGGTAATTCCGACACAACGACTTGTTAAGCTTGGAGCACCGACGGCACTGGTACTTGCTACTGCCACGGTGCACACACGGTTTTCCTTGGGTACCTTGGCAATTGGCGTGCGCGTTCCGCTTGAGGGTTGCCAGGTGAGAAGGAGCGCGCTTGAAGTTCTCACAGAAAGTTCGCTTCAAGGTCTCCAGTTCAAAACCGATAGCGGCCATCACAACAAATACGTTGTGTACACGTTGTGTTTTGTTTTGGGAGAAATTAGAGGGATTCCAGGAACACAAATCGTAGATCAAATTTTTTGGGTAATAAAGAGGTAGTATAATACCACAATTATATACTAATAATTTTATTACCATTGTTTTGTTGTTGATTGATGTTGTTGCTAGTCACTAGTTACAAAGTTACGGGAATGATTTTGAAATTCAAATTGACAAATGGATGAAATAATAATAGAATTAAAATGAAATTTAAAGAAAAAATTTATAACGTATTACTAAATGGACATTTCTTTACCAGATACGGCTATACTTGAAATCCTTAAGAAATCGATGTCTTGGAGTGACATAAGTACTGTATGTACGTTGAGTAAACATGTTCGTGAAATATGTAGAGAACACCAAGACCTCATCAAAGCACACGTGTTATTCAACAAATTTGGTAGACGTGTTTTTTTACATGAACAGTACTGGGAAATAGGGACCAATGCCGAAACGACACAGAAGCTTGTTGAGTTGGGTGTAGACGTTAGTGACAACACAATAATTAGAGCAGCTGAACTTGGATTACTTGACGTTATTCGAGTTTTACATCGGAGAGGAGGCGATATCAGGGCACAAGAGGACCTCGTTTTGCGAAGAGCTGCTCGTCATGGGCATCTTAATGTAGTGAAATACCTTTTAGATAATGGTGCTGACCCACGAGTTGATGACTTGGTTTTGAATGTCATTTTCCAAGCGGTGCTTTCTGGTAATATAGAATTAATTCGATACTTGCATGAAAACCTAGATATTTCCATTCATATCGATAACGATTCTTGTTTGTTGATAGCAGCAGACAATGGTGATATAAATATGGTTGAGTATTTGTTACAGAATGGAGCCAATGTGAATACAGGTTCTTCACAAGCGTTGATAGATGCTGTTGAAATGGATAGCACAGAACTAGTGCATTTGTTAGTTAATTACCAAGTCGATGTATCAGCTCAAGACAATAAAGCAATTGTGACCGCAGCAGAATTTCCTGACCCGGAAATATTACAAATACTGTTGGAAAATGGTGCAAACCCAAATGCTAGAGGTGGTTTACCGCTTTACATATCAGTGTCAAACCTACTAACTGAAAATGTAATACTTTTGCTCCAATTTGACGCTGAAGTAACAGGTGACGCATTTGTTGAATCGGCTGTTGGTGGAAGTCTGGAAATTATGCGACTGCTTATCACTGCTGACGATAGTGTAATTCAAGAGCATGGCAGAGATGCAATGCTTGAAGCTATTGATAGAGGTTTTCATAGAATAATTAGAGAGCTGATGCGTTCAGGCGTTGAGTTTAATGAAGAATATTTATACATTGCTGTAACAAACAACGACGATTCTACTCATGTTGTGAGAACTTTGTTGGAAAATACAAACAAAGAGGCGATACCAGATGAAGTCATTAAAAATGCAATTAGATTTGCTGAAAATGAAAATAATGAGAATATAGTTGAGTTTCTTACAGACGCTTTTACACAAAATATGAATTAAATATGAGATATGTAGAATGGCGCTTTAACAGAATTAGTTTAAGAACAAATGAGCTAAACAATGTTTCTAAATTAGTTAAAAGGCTTACATTTAGTATCTTGTCAAACAATTCTTGGTACACACTTGATCTACACACTTGATCCACACACTACACACTACACACTACACACTAGTGCCAATCGAACAATGGATGTACAACCAAAAACAAGCAATTTTCAAGACTATATAAGCTCGAGCAAGCCAAGGGACCTTGCCTTTCCGAGTTGCGGGCTTGTCTTGATCACGGACACGTCATGGAAAATGTTGCGCACAATCCGTGACAAGTTCAAATTTGTGTCGGAGACAGCTGGACCGATCTGGGCAGATCTGATAGAGCCAAAAAGTGACAGATCTCCTTTTGAACCTTTGCATAACACCTTGTTCTCTGTGCGTGCCATCCAGTACACCCGCTTTTACTCCGAAGTCCAAACTCAGTACAAAGTGGGCACACGACCTGAGGAGCAGATTAAGCTGCCATTAGAGTTCCTAGCTAATGGGGTTCGAGTTCTCTTCTACGAAGATCAGCCTTGGTTTGGCGACAACCGCAACGAGCTCAAGCGCTATGCGCAATGGTGTGATACCAACCATGGCAGCAACTACCAAATCACCCTGGACAAAGCAGCTGCGTATATCCACTTTAGAGTAGAACAGAAGCGGGTGGAACTGGCAGCTACAGGGCCAACCAGGAAAGACGTTCTGCCTGAGACATCCCTTTTTGGTCGGGCCCGCAACGTTGTCCCGGTGCTGGAACGCTACGCCAAATGGCAGGGCTACCTGGAGCTGTCCAAAAACCTGTCAAGTCAAGGGCCGGTGGAGATCTTGTACACAGATCTCCTCAGACAAAGCAACACCGCAAAAGCAGTTCAACCCATCGACTACGCAGCTGACAGCAGGCGCATGGCAAAACGCCTTCACGAAGATGAACGCACCAGGTAAGTAATTTCTTCAATTGTAATTACAATTGTTAGTTTGCTCACTACTACTTTTAGGTTTTGTATTAAATAACTATTCCGTTTTTTATTACAGGATCATTGAATCTTTGTGGACTGGTAACGACAACCCGTTCCAAACCATGCGGCGCCTTCTCCAACATCTGCTACTGGCTGCTATTGGCCGCCGTGGTGAAGACATTCGTGAGGTAAGTACTGTTTTGTGTGATTTTTGTTTTAGTTTTGTGTTATATTTGTGGTGATTCAGCAAAAGTATAGTAGTATTAGTTTAGTTTATTGGTGGATACTATACCAATAATTCTTAGAACTTATTAACTATTTTTTTGTTTATTTGCAGATACGGCATGCCATGCTGCAAGTCCACAAACTCCCAAACGTGGGTCCTGGGGACTGCTTTGCCATTGGTGCCAGCATCCGTGTGGTCAAGGAGCGCGTCAACAATTCTGAGACCTTATTAGGGTGGGTGCGTGGTGCGGAGCGTGATGCCTGTCCGATCGGAGGTCTGGCGTGCTACATGGTGTGGCTGATAGATTTGTTTGGCAACAGCCTCTTGCGCACAATGGAGTACGACCTCAACTGGCTCTTACAGTTTGGGCCTTCCAACTACAAACCCCGGTGGCGTCAGATGTACCTTCTGTATGGAGCAGATCCGTTTCAGCCCATGAGCTACACTACCCATAACGACGATGTCCACGCCATCATGGACGCAGGTAAGCAACAATACTAATTGATAATTTATTGTAACATTTGAGAATTCAGTCACGTTACCGAATAGAGTTTGAATTGACACATGATTGTGTTATTCTATAATAACTTGAAAGCATCTTGTTTATAGAATAACTTGAAAAGGTTTTATTTGTTCAATGAAAAAAGTTTTAATTGTTCAATGAAAAAGTTTTATTTGTTCAATGATACATTCAAATTACAGTACTATTTTAAACTGACTATTGTATGTTATTGTGTTGCAGCTGACGTCATTGGCAAGAAGGCCACTACTCATCTGTCACGCACAGATGTGGCATGCCGGCAGAAGGAGGCGGGTGTTCCACATGATGAAACCAAGGTGTTCATGGGCTTTGAACACACTACTGCCACCGACATCTACATGCGTGGCAGCTTCCACGTGGCAGCTATGTTACCAGCCGTGGGTTGGGACAACAAGGAGTCCTTCTTCTGCTGGTGGGAATCTTCTGGGCGCAACATCCCACAACCCCTGCTTGATGCTGTCATGCCTGGCTTGGACAACTTGTCCAACTTTGCCAAGTACGTCCAGCAGAAGGTGGGTGGCGATGCCTCAGCAGTAGCAGTATGCGAGGTGCTCAAGTACCTCCGTGGCGTGTACATTGAGGATGCTGTATACAGGCAGAGCAAGTATCCCTTGTTCCCTGCATACCAGCATGCCATCTTCAAGTTTCCTCCTTTGTACAACATCTTCATCCAGTATGCAGCAGCAGAACGCAAGGCAGTATACGCCCGCCAGCAGCAGTACATGGAGAAAGATGCCAACATCCACTTCAAGCTCAACTTTCAAGCGCAGGCCATTGACTCCATGTCATCCAAGCTGCTTGATCTGGAGGCATTACTAATTGGCGGTGGCAGTGGCAGTGGCGGCGCAGGTGGCAGTAGCAGTGGCGCGGCAGGTGGTAGTAGCAGTGGCGGCGCAGGTGGCAGTAGCAGTG
>Ga0214923_10001897_pt1 | contig 28877 bp, 29 predicted proteins | sample LL1510_MetaG_FD_177993 | JGI IMG/M metagenome (GOLD analysis project Ga0214923, IMG submission 177993) | Freshwater microbial communities from Lake Lanier, Atlanta, Georgia, United States - LL-1510 | ecosystem: Environmental > Aquatic > Freshwater > Lake | place: USA: Georgia | collected...
GCCTATGCACAGGCGGGTCTAAACCCTGAGTGGAAAACGGATGTTGCATTTGATGATGCGAAGATTCGGGATAGCCAATAAGCTATAGGCTTATTGGCCATAGATCCACTTTCGTGGACACGATAGCCAATAAGCTACATGCTTATTGGCCATAGATCCACTTTCGTGGACACGATAGCCAATAAGCTACATGCTTATTGGCCATAGATCCACTTTCGTGGACACGATAGCCAATAAGCTACATGCTTATTGGCCATAGATCCACGAAAGTGGATACGATATTAACCCCAAATACAATTACACATGTAAGTATAAATCTTTAACAATAGATTCCTCCTTACATTCCGTTTTTCTAATTTTATCTTCAAACAGTGTGGTCAGTAAATCCTGTGAAACTGTGACAAAAAATGAGCGTTCTGCTGGGCGAACTGCTACATCAATATGGACAAAGAGGTCGCCATATTTACCAATATTTCCCGCAATCGGCATACCACTTCCAGATACACAATACACATCACCCTGAAATGACCCTGCAGGTATCTTTAGAAAGAGCCCCTCATCATATCCTGGATGCCCATCAATTTGGACAACACAACCAATAAGACTCTCAGAAAGAGATATAGATACCCGAGTCTCCAGATTCTGATATTTATCACCCGTTCGCTTGAAAGTAGTAAATGAGGGATCATTGGTGTCCTCTGAAAGAACAATATGTGCGTCTCCAGGGCGTTCAAATCCAGGATGATCCGAGCATACCTCAGGAAAAATAAAAGTCTCTCCATTCCTCGTTCCAGGCATAACTTTAATTCCGAGATTACGCTTTTCAGTTGTAAATCCCGACCCAGAGCATGCATCACACGTTTTAATAACCTTATCACCTTTACCCTGGCAATCAATACAAGGACCCGTTGAATGCATTGCCATAGGACCCATCTGCACAATCTGAGTAACAACACCACGCCCACCACATCCCTTACAGGCCTCCTTCGATTTTGCACCCGAATGGTCGCATCCCGTACAGAAACACTGCCTATTGATATTAATATCAAAGTTATGCCCTAGATAAAATTGTTCGAGTGTAATGGGTATTGTCTGAAGAGATGGTGGTGGTTTCTTCCCTTTCCTGACCTTATTTCCAGCCGCACCTGGTACCTGTCCACCAAACATATTTCCGAATAGATCACTGAGATTAACCTCAAATGGAAATCCGAAACCTGGTGGCATTCCTGGAAACCCAGGTCCTGAATTAGAACTCTGTCCCTGTTCTCCATCTACTACACCGAATTGGTCATACATTGCCCGCTTCTTATCATCTGTCAACACCTCACTTGCACGCAAAATCTCCTTGAATTTCTCAGGGTCTCCACTCTTATCTGGGTGATGCACTTTTGCCAGTTTCAAATAGGCTTTTTTAATATCATTGCACGAATCCTCTTTTTTCACTCCTAGAATATCATACAAGGACTTCTCTGGCATATTTATATTGTAAGAATCTGATATCTTTTAGGTTGCTCTTTGGATTCGACGAGGAATGCGGTCTAAAGTCCATCAAATGAAAAACAACCAATAGACCCGATGACATCCCTCATTGGACAAGAATCGGTTTGGCAGGAATGTGTAAATCAGTTTGATAAACCAAGTCATATATTTATTACAGGTTCAGCAGGCTCGGGAAAGACAACGCTTATGCGGGAGTTATTGCAGGAGTATGCGAAGCAACGGGGTCGTCCCCAGGGGCATCTCTGGGGGTATGAAAGCATTGACGAATGTCTATTACTAGGCCCAGACCAGGACAGAGGAATCCAAACAATTCGTGGTCAAGTGAGTCTATTTATTCGCCAAATGTCAATCGGCGACCAAATATATCGTTGGGTTATTGTGGATGATGTAGATACATTTCCCCAAATATCCCAACAAGCCTTGAGACGACCAATGGAATCCTATTCCCACATAACTCGCTTTCTATTTATTGGAACATCTGAAGAAGATCTAATTCCAGCTCTGAGGTCGAGATGCATTCATATTCCGATGAATCCAATTGATACTGTTCTGCATATGAATAAATTTCTACAAGTCGTCGATATGCCGACTCCAGACAAATTTACTCCAGAGATGTGGAGTTGGGTAGTGAATATTGCCGAAAATAATATCAGTGATCTTATGCGTCTATTAAAACTTGTGCGGGATGTGCATACCACACTCAATCAGGAAATAACACTCGCAAGAGTGAGGATCCTATGCTCAGCTCCATTCTATATGGATTTCATTCCTCTATTGAATGCAATGGCCATAAAAGACATAGCAGAGGCAATAAAGAGTCTATTAGCAATTTGGAAGCGGGGATATGCATATGAGGATATTTTGGAGAGTTTCCAAATTATTAATAATCTGTTTGGATCAACATTTATCAAAGATAATATCTTGATTCACAAATTCTTGATTAATTCTTGGATTTCATATTGTAAAGGAAATACAAGTATTTTAGCCCTGCAGAATATGTTGTACAAAACCCTAAAGGATAATTAGTTGCCACTTAGTCCTTGTTGAATCAAGTATTTGATGGCTATGTCCGATGCCATAATCTGATCTTCACTCATTCGTAAGAACCAGCCGAATATCTCACGGTCTCGTAGTTCAGGCCAAGGGAATGGCACATATGTTGTATAGGCACAGAGGTCAAACGGTAGATTGCCATCTGTTCCTGTTGCGAGTAGGTCTTCAATTTGGATGCGCCGACCATCTTTCTTGCGCATTCCCTCCGCTGCGGGGTCGACCACAATACCCGTCTTGACATACTCCGTGGTAAATCGGACGAAATCCCATTTTTCATCCCCTCGTATTTGGTCACCACCACGCTTCTGGGCAACCCGAGAGTAAGTAACGGCCGACCACTCTTTAAACATAGGATGGTTTGGATATGGTGACCATATTGCTCGGAATCCAGGAACATTTGTACCGTTTGAACCAGCAAAGGTCTCATTGAGGTCGGTTCCAAAAAATATGACTTTATCCTTCGGTAATTCACCGAATCCTTTGAGGCATACACAGTATGGTGTAAGCCATAATCCACCATATTTTGCCAACACCGTGGATCGTATGTAATTCATTTCAGCATCGTTAACGGGTGCGATGGGATCCCGTAGTCCGGGAGGAAGTTGATCCCAGCCACCCAGTAGTTCTGCGACACCTGCAAGGCCACCAATCACTTCAATCCGATATTTGTTCTTGTTCTTCTTTACAATAGTTTCATAACAGAGATTGAGGAATGGCATATTTAAGGCACGGCTACTACGGGCACCAAAATCCAGCCATTGACGGGACTCCACATTGCTAGTATCGTAGTATAGCCAAATTGTCGGTTTTTCTAGACCCCGTTTTAATAAATGCTTATCCATAAAAGGATTTTCGCTGAGCAGTTTATTGCGATATACAATTGCAACCGCTACCGCAATAACAAATAGTACTGCGATAACAGAAATAAGTCTTGTAAATGGACTCATATCACCCTACCATTCTGTGTCAAAAATATTATGCTTCGGACTTTACATTAATGACAAAGAGATCTCCTCATTAACCAATTGGATAGCTATAATAAGCACCGTCTCCAAGCATGAGGCCTGACTGTAATTCACCCCCAAAGTATCCTTTAATTTGTTCTAGGTTTTTCTTATATTCTTCAATGCGCTTCTTCTCCCATGCACTAATTTGCTCGAGGTCATTTTTGGATGGAAGAATATCAGCGGAACGTTCTGATAGTATGTCTTCAACTGTTTTAGGTGTATCGATATATGCTGGAATTTTATCGTAGATAGTATTATCCGAGGTATATGCCGTAAACAAATCGGTATATTCTGGATTTGCATTTGGATCGGATGTAAATGTTCCGCCTGATTCATGAATTAAACTGATTCCGAGGTTCTTTCCTGAATATAGTGCCATTTCGTCTGGGTGTAGAATAATGGATTCTGGGTCTAATTTACCTGCTTTGACGGTTTTAACAAAAACATCATTTAATTCATCTTGGTTGAATGGTGGATGATTGTCGTCGGCTTTCGAGTCGCTATCCGCTTTCGAGTCGCTATCCGCTTTCGAGTCGCTATCCGCTTTCGAGTCGCTATCCGCTTTCGAGTCGCTATCCGCTTTCAACCAAGACTCGTAGCCTTGTTGAGCCTCCCGAACATGTGTCTGTTCAAATAGGGCATTAAACTCATCATTATTAAATTCATCAAGCACCTTATTAATTATTTCATCTGCCCGACTACCTTTGAGTTCATCGGGTGAAATAATATTTTGTAGAGTGGCTCGTCCTCCTGAAAGTCGAGCGAGTGTTTCAGACAAATATACATAACTTTGAAGAATTCTATCAATATCCGTATCATTCCCATCATTTTTGTCGGGGTGCGCTGAAAGTAGAGCTTTTTTAAGGGCTTTTTTGAGATTATTAACAGTTATATCATCAATTGAAGTATAACTGAAAAGTTTGAGAGCATCATCGAGGAGAGACATTATCTAGAACTATTGGATATAGTTTAGATTGTTATTTATTGCACTAATATGTCAATCGTTTCTGATTTTGGTCAACCCCGTCCGTAATAACAAGCTGTTTCATTCGATCAAAGTATTGTTGATTGCGGACATGCATATCCGCCCGTTTTCGCTCCCGCAATTCATCCTGTGCCCGTTGCCGTTGTTCAAATTCACGAATTCCATGTAGTTCCGACTGAGAGAATGGGTCAGGTGCTTTTTCACGGGACGCCCGATATTGTTCAAAGTTTCTTTCACCAACTTGAACATTTGAGACTTTATCGGTTATTGTACTCTCGGATTCATATGCTCCTCGTAGGTCGGTGAATTGGAATTTAGAATTGGGTGCTGCGGTATAACTATCAGGTCGCTCACCAACTAAATCAACTCCACTTGTTGGATTCAGTGTCAATGCCATTTGGCCTGGATGTACAATAAGATTGTTGGAAGCTCGCTGGGTTTTTTTGGCCTCATCGTCAAACATACGATTAAATACATCACGGTTGAACTGACCTTTGAATTTTGTAGCACTGCTATTCCCACTGCTATCGCCACTTTTTAGCCAATCCCCGTATCCGTCGGAATCGGGATCGGGCATATGGGTTTGTTCGAAAAGCTGATTAAAAGCGTTCATATCCAGGTTTTTGGCATTGAGGCGAACAGGCTCGTTGTGCTTCCACTTTTCGGCTTCTGTATCCCGCCCTGCACTGACAGCACCAGGGGTTTCAACCGATCCGCTCACTTCTCTTTTTCCGCCCCGCATATGTTTCAGGATTTCGGATAGGTATGCATAGGCACGAGTTACAGCCTCAAAGAATTCTTCAGAGCCACCCTTATCGGGATGTGCCTTCAGAGCCATTCGTTTGTATGCGGCCTTCAGTGATTCAGGTGTTAAAGCAACTTCCTCTTGAATACCGAGCACTTCTAGGCAAGAGGCAAAGTAGGTCATGGCTTTTTGTTTTGGTGTATCGGTTATGACTTTCCAACTGGGGGTTTTGTCTGAATGCTGAACGAGCTGATGTGACTGCCGATATGCGGTTGCAGTCGTAATTACAGTTGCTGCACTGGGTGCATTTATAAGTGAAGGATGTGTTGCCCCTATACCACCGCTGTTTGGCCCATTCGGAATAAAATTCGGCTGTAAAACTCTCGGAACTTGTTGATGATAGGATGGTTCTGAATTGCTTTGTTCTCCCGGAAGTGTGGGAGGATTATTACCAGCATTAACGGATGCAACATAATTGAGAAGATAACTGTAAACACCTGCTCGTTTTGCAGATGTGACATATTCCATTGATGCCAGGCAAGTATTAATCATTTGCACTCGCTTTACCGGTTGGCGAATTTGTATTATATTTGTATAAATGCGAAGATGAACAGGGTCAAATGCTTGAATGGATTGATTATTCCCCATCGTTCCTATATGATGGTAAAAATTGTTTAATCCGTATTTTTTTCACATTCTAAGTATATAATGAGTGAGACTATTACAAATAAAGAGAATGCAAATGCAGATGCAAATGCAATTATAAATGCAATTACAGTAACTGAAGTTATTACAACACCATCTGTAGTTGTAATAGGTGAAAATAAGGATTTTTCTATTCTAAAAACGATTGTTGAAGAACCACCTATAGTTATAGATGTCCCGAAGGAAGATATAGTGAAGCCATTAGTACCCGCACTGCCCGAAGCAGTACCCACAGTACTCGCAGTGCCCGAAGCAGTACCAGCTGCAGTACCCGCAGCAGTACCATCTGAACCAAAGGCATCTGAGCCAGTTAGCACGGTAGTAGTTCTATCAACAGTAGCCCGACTAAAAATAAACTGTCTCTCATTTTGGAATAAATGCATATTCAAGTGTGCGAAGAAGAAGCCAACTGTATAATTCGTTTCACCTCAAGAATACTTGGAAGAGGAATCATAGACTCGCATTCCCAAAAGAATCTTTTTCCAATTGTTTCAAACGAAAAGCGTTCAGGATAGAATTGTGGTGCAAGATAAGGCAATTTCTTCTCGGGACACGCTGGAATTAGGTTCCAGCTCTCCAGTGGTAGAACAAGTGCCAATTGTTCTACCGTTCGAATATCCGTAGCACGAACTAGTATTTTACCAGGATACTCAGGTACTTTTGCACCTATTAGCCATTCCCATAGTGGAGGCAGAGAATACGGATAAAACCAATTGAAACATACCGCACCCCCAGTATAATATGCCCAAATCCACTGAATGCCATATAGATACTCTTTACACACCTTTTCAACGGAGTTTGAAAGGAGATGAGTATAAGTCTCTTTCCAATTTACTGCCAGAGACTTGTGTCCACCCATAAGTACCTCCTCGTCAATATGGCTCAGAGGCCAGTTATTATCGCCAATTTTCATATCACTATCGCCAACTAGATTTCGTGCCATCATTTGTTTTTTGGAGATATACTTACAGATTCGTTCGGGTTCATCAGCAGACAGTAATCGGAATAATGCATCCAATGCACCCAGTGAAATCGAAATCCGCAGTGTATCTGGATCAATAAGTGGAATATTATTCACGGTTAGATTACGAACAATATCAAGAAGTTCTCCGTGTCCATCATCACGGATTTTAAGACCGAGGGAACTCGGTAGGAAATCATTCCCGAGTACTGACATTGCAAAGCAGTAGTTGAGAATGAATTGACGGGCGGATTTCACTCCCGAGAAGTCCGCAGTCAGCCAATCATATAAGGAATGAATTGAAAACCACTCAAATACCTCTTCTCCTGCCTCATCGTATGCAATAACACCTTTTACAATCTCTTCACGAAAGAGCCATATTTTATTATTGAACCCACAGACTTCTCGGCCAAGTATGGTTAGAACTATGAGATCCGCATCAAGTCCATAGACTGCAAAATTCCCAGTATATTTGCTAGGTGCTGAGCGCCACTCAGCAATAATTTTATGCTCACCCTCACCAGGTTCATCACTGGAACTGAGAATCCATTCACGATTTTTCTGCGCTTTCTGAATCATTGTCTCAAGACGAATTCTCAGTTTCTTCATAAACACCGTTCCAGGAGTAATTGCATTGGTGTCCCATTTTGCCTGCACCGTATCTTCTTGCGCTCTTAGCCAAATAGATTTGAATCTGCGTAAGCGTTGCTGACGCATTTTCGCCATAGGAACAACACCATCCACGGCAATAAACACCCCTTTTTTCGGTTGAACCTCCTGAATAACTTTTAGACAGTAGCGTACAATGCAATCTAAGAACTGTGCCTCCCAATTTTCATGTTCATTATGATCCTCTGGAAATGGAGGTGTATCCTCTCGATGTAGACAGTGATAAATGAGACAATTAAAGTCCATAAACAGCCATTCAACTATCTCACCAGGATGCTGACCATGTTTCAGTCCTGGAACAGTATCAATTAATTTCTTATAATATGAGGGAATGCCCATTTTATAATAAATAGTTCAAGTTGCTTTATGTTTCTATAAGTTAGGATGGCAGCTGCAGCGATTGCAACTGAAGAAACACTGTGGGATAAGGTGACAAAGTTTCTGGGCGGTAATGTAGGTTCAGTTATAACTGAACTTCATATGTTAATGCCCGACTCAATTTTATTCGGTTCTCTACTACTCTTTCTTTTAACACAGAATCAAGCGTTTGGTATATTTGGAGTATTTATATTTGAAACAGTACTATCCCACAAACTAATCTCATGGACAAGTGCACAAACAGTGGGGCCGTCCCGGCCTGAAAGAATAAACATAAAATGCCGATCAGGATTCAAAACCCCGCAATTTGCGGTCGAACGCATGTTTTTACATGATTCTTATCCTTCATATAGTACTTTTTCAATTTCAGCAATTGCAACCTATCTCACACTTGCAACGATAGAGTTTTCATCCACAATGAAAACAATGGGACCTGAATGGTCTTTACGTGCTATAATATCCTATATATTCATAGGACTCCTTTTATGTGCATTCCTAGGCTTTCGATATTGGTCAGGCTGTGATTCATTATCAGAAATACTAATGGCCTTCACATTTGCAGTCATAACAGGTGCCATATTTTTCTACATTAATAAGAAACTATTTGGCATTGAAGCCATGAATTTCTTAGGCCTACCATATATGGTATCGAAGGAATCAGAGGGTTCTTCCATTTATGTATGCGCTGCCAATACACCGGCTGCCAATACACAGACACAATAACTAAATGCTCAACATCCGAAAATTTGCCAGGGGAATCGTAATAAATCCAGGATCATTATCATTTTGAGAAAAGAAGATGGTTAAATCCGTGTTTTTTATATAGAGACCCAGGCAGTACTCAATAGCAAGCTTGCGAAAGCAGAACGGCGCCGAGTAGCCCTCAGGTTTCATAGTCTCCTTATTGAAAGAAATGAGACTGTGATAATATACTCGTGGCGTACTGTATTTAACAAAATGTGCAACGCACCAGTACCTATCATTGTGTTCAAAAAGATTTGTGGAACCACGGAGACGACTAAAGAATTTCGGTGTATCATGCTGTGCATGAATAATTAGTTTATTTACTCCAGTGCCAGTCTGTGCAACGGCACCAATTTGCAAGGGATGCCATCCATAAATGAAGTTCATTCGCCCCTTAGAAATAGGAGCAGTTTCAGGAATTGCAACCCAATTTTTCTCACAGTCCGAGGGTTTAGGAGGCTGAACTACCGATATATTGAACATCCGAGCTGACTCCACGTCATATTCACCAATCGCAATCATAATCTTTCCATCATTTGTCAGATTCTTACTGGAAGAAGAGAAGTGCAGTTTTTTATGGTGATAAAATAAGCGCACATCTTCAAGACCCTCAATATTACTGGGAAACGTCTCTTTCGGTTCTTCCTTCATCATATTTACCTCCTCGGCTGGATAGAAATTATTTGTGAGAAAGCAACAGCCATTCTTGGTTTTGACATTTCCATCAGGCGAACGCATATGATATTGTCCACGGCTATCAATTGAATAATTCACAAATCTGGTGTTCATCAGTAGCCGACCCTTGTATGGAATGACTGAACAGGATGATACCTGATATTCCTCGAAGTATGGAAAAAATAGGCGAGTATATTCGCCCTTGTACACATTTGAAACAAGGGGCTCAATATAGAAATGGATATTATCCCAGACATTATCCATGTAGAACTCATGTTTATTAATATACGACACACAATCCACGAGAGAATCCTGCTTGGTTTTTCCATTTACATAACAAGCTAATACAGTATTCTCATAGTCGAAAAGACCATTGTAAATATTATGCTCAATGAAAAGGACATCATCCTTAGGGAATGGAATATTACGCCCTTTGAGATAATAGTGGTATGCCTTGTAGTGCTCGGATTTCTCTCGGTAATACCGAACTAAATGATAAATAGGTTCTGCACGGTGTGGGTGGAATCGATATGCCCGATTCATCCACAGCTCCATTTTATCGGGATTATTGAGGTGCTCATAGCACTTGCCGACCATATAATATGAATACCATACCTCCTCAAACCACTCCTTCAAATTAATTCGTTTTTTATAATACTTGATGGCCTCCTCAAACTTACCCGTATCCCGATAGCTCTGTGCAAGATAGAAATACGTACGAACACTCTTCGGATTTTCCTTTAAGTCCTCCGTTAGAAGTCGAATATCCCGTTCGTATTTATCGGATTTACATCCGCCGTCATTTTTGTCATCAATGTAAAAAACGTCAAACGGGATTTTCTCCGTGGGATCTCCGCTCCAGTACTCATGTGTAACTCCTACGCACTTCCAATTGTAACTGCACCGCATAAAACGGGTGTTAAAGTATTTGAGAGAGCCGTTGTGCTGGATACAATTATAGCCGACTTGTGTCATACGAAAATCCTTGAAAGAGGGTTGTGGGCAAATAACCATATCTGCATCGACCGCAATCGCATAGCAATTATCCGCATCCCATTTTAACTCTTTACACAGCTGTTGGGCATTTTGAAATGAAATTGTGCGATTAAAGCTGAAGTTCTTAAAAGGTTTAACAGCGATTTTAAATGGTTTGCCCGAGTCTGACATGACCTTATTGCAGATTTCCACGGTATTATCTGTTGAACCTGTATCGAGAATGGCAACTGCATCCACATGGGGAAGAGCATTACGAATACAACGCTCAATAATACGTGATTCGTTTTTTATCATAAGGAGCAGAATGAGTTTATTGTGATTGTGTGCCATTTTTTAGTTGTACTTTGATAGCGACCTTTAGGTTATATGAAATCCACTCAGTGGCATGTCTTACAACTTGGTCGATTCTGATTCATTTGATTCATCTGATTCATCTGGTTCATTTGATTCATTTGATTCATTTGATTCATCTCATTCCAGTTCGGATAATTGGAATTACAATTTGCATTGTTTGTTATAGTGGGGTAAATATTCCCAGGATTCGGTTTTATTTTGCCATCCGCAACATGTTTAGACCACATACACATCTGTTCAGGACTATTAAGAGGCTGTTCCATGGGTGTAACAGATGGTGCGCCCTCACAATTATCGGTTGGCCCCAGCATAGCGGGTTTTAGAATAACTATAGTTGATGGCGGTGGCGGAGGTTGAAATGGTGGTAAGGCTACAAAATTATCATTCATATAAATATTAATATTTCGACTATAATTATAACAAGTTGATATTGGAGGTTTTTTATAACAATCATGTTCAATGTCCATCTTATTACTATCCGGATTCAATAAAAAACTCAATCTGTTTTTTGACAGAGATTGTTAGGGAGGGATGCGACTTATATTTCTTTTAATAATTTTAATAATTTTACTATTAGTCGGCCGACTATTTTTATTTGGTAGTATTGAAGGGTTTGATGATAGTACCACATCGAATGCAGGAATACCACTCGATCCCGATTTTATAAAGACCTATGGAACCTTCAAAAAATTCTACAACGCATTTATGAATAATTGGCAAATGGCTATTACAACATCCGTTGTTGCAGATATTCCGCAGAAACCATTGAGTTCTCCCAAGGATGTTATAAATGCAACAGCGTCTCCACCAACACCCTCGCAGTCTGATATGAATAAATATGTCATAACCTTATCGCAACAACTGAATAAACCCCTGCCACAAGTAACTACCCCCTTACCTGATGAAATCAATAGTAGTTTCCTTCAACAACTACAGACCATAGTACCTGATAGCTCAAGCACATACCAGAATGCACTTGATTGGATGAATACACAATTATCGAATGCACATGCGAATCTCGCATCGGCATTGCAAGGTATTCCAGCGGAGGGATTTGAAGACGTCTGTCAGGATCTTTCTCAATGTATGTCGGATCCTGATTTTGTACAGAGATTCAATGAGCAAATTTTAAAAGCGCAACAAGCCAAATTGCAAACACTGCAAGAACTGCTAGCGAACAAGATGAATGCGATAAATACGAATAGTACACTGCAATCGGCATTGGCACAGAATAATAAATTAATTGAGCAATCTAAGGGTATTCAAAAATCGGCTCTGAATGGTGATTTGCTAAAACAGATCAATATTCCAAGTGGGCCAGAAAATGTATATACAATGCCGGCTGGAGGAGATACATTATCAAAACTCCAAAAAACGGATCCGGCAAAATACAATACGTTGAAGAACTCAGGTGGTCTTTGGTTCGCTGTAAAACAACTCATGGAACAGATTAATTCAAATATATAATAAACTAGAAAAATCCCTTTTCTTTAATCTTGGCATATAATTTCGGCATATCATTCACCCATGCATCATACAATAAAAGCCATCCTGCAAAGGATATAATAAAACGGTCTTCTACATCTAAATTTGCAGTATTCTTATGAAACATAAGATATTCGATAAATAAAAATAGTGCTGTCTTAAACATTATTTCCGTAAATATATATATCCGTGAATCTATAGTCTGCTTGTTTGTCAAAACTAATGCAAACTGTAGTAGGATTGCTATTTTGAGTACTATAAAGAATATAAAATATAGTTTCATTCTACTTTAGATTTATAAAATCCGCATTGGCCAATGCGGATTTTAGACCAACAGGCATTTCAAACCGTAACATTTTTCCATTTAGGTCTCTTAAGGTTACATGAACGACACAATAATCTTAAACGTGCATTATTTTTATGAAATGATTTCCATTCATCTTCGTATTCTTTATCATCTGATGTAAATGATTTTCTGTTATCATTTGTATTTTGGAATATAATTGGTTTATTCTTTTGTGTACTTTGAAGAAATTTATAAAGTATTTCTTCAAAATGATTCTCATGATCTACATGATATTCGTCTGCTTCTAATGTTTTACAAATAGCACATTCATTGGAGCATGTGCTTCTAAACTGCTGTATTTGTTCATTTATGGACATGCGTAAAGCACAATTAAACTTGTCCCTTTCAGCCCCAGAAATACAGTTTTTCCAAGATATATCATCTACAGATCCATCCTCTTTAACTATATTTATTTCTAAACAGGTTGATTTAACCTTATTTCTTACTATTTTAATATCACAAATATTATCGATTTTCTCTGGATATCTTGGATGCCGTCTAAATAAGTTGATAAAGAAATTATAAGCATCTATATTTTTTTTCCGAATTGATGGACATATTCCAATCGTTGCTATAAGATTTCTAGTGTATTCTTCTAAGTCTTTTTTAGTTGTAAAATGTTTATCACCGATATCCATTGTATTATCTTTAACTTTTACCAATGAGTAAATCAATTTTAAAACGGGCACATTACATAAAAATTTGACAAATATCTAAAGATAGATAATATATAAGAAATATGATGTCTATGTTTCAAAATATGGTTGAAAAAGACCCTACAAAATATCCGACAAGAATGGGAAAGAAGTGGGATGATGATGAAGTTCTTAAACTTCTTAAATCAATTCAAAAGAAAAAACCCATATCAGAAATTGCTACAGAACATCAACGAACTACAGGTGCTATTAATTCTGAAAGGCGTAAATTAGCGGCTGATTATTGGTTTAATGATAAAAGACCTATTGAAGAAATTATTAAATTTACTGGTTTAACAAAGGAAGAGATTGAAGATACAATTAAAAGAAGAACTGCAGTGAAATACTTTAAAACTAAAGAAAATACTACTGAAGATTTAGTTGAAATTCCTTCTGATATGAAAGAAGTTATTATTATTCTATTAAAAGATATACAGAGTAAATTATCTTTCTTAATTGAAAAGGTTCAGTAAGTGCCGGTTTGAAATGCCTGTTGGTCTAAAATGCCCAGTAGTCTAAAATCCGCATTAGTCTTAGATATCCATCGCACCCCGTATCTCCCTCTTTTTCACTGTTATTCGTTTGACTTTTGCACGAATAAGGGAAGGAAGAGATGTTTGATGGCCAACACACCGAATAGAAATAAAAGGAAATATAAATTTCTCGGGTTGATTGCGAGTCTGAATACTTAAGTGTACAAGTTGATTAGCGAGACATTCCATCGAACCCATATCAAAATATTCAGAATCTACCAGTCCTAAACTGAAGTACAAAGTAATTAGAGTATCAATAGATGCTATTCTTATTACTTTACCGTCATCAATTGGTACATTAAAATAAGAGTGGCATGCGGTTTGATCAATGATGAACACAAGTGATCTATTATCAGATACTATAACTTTCATTGATGGAATTATATCCACACCACGGGATTTCAATGTCCTAATTGTTATTGGTTTATTTGTTGGTAAAAACTCTAAATCCGCCCGCAATTGTTTTGCATCTATATTCGCATCAGGAGAATAGAATATAATTGGTTTCTTGTTATCCAATATCCATGTCTTATTCTGTTTGCCCTCTTTGAGGGCATGGCTATAAAAATCGAGTAGATTTGCACCAGCAAACACTCGCCTGTTATCAATTAAGTATCGGACTACCGTTTCTACCTGGGATTTCGTGAGATTACCACGAAACATTTTGCGGGTTTTACGACATGGTCGAACGGGTAGAAATTCATTAAATAAAGCTAAACGCTCAAATACTTTGCTCCAGCGGGATACTTCTCCTCGTGGTCTACTTAGTTCAAGGTACATAAGCATTCGGAGAGAGTTCGCATCTAAGTAGGATATACCATCAAGTTTAAATTCTCTTTTCGATAGAATTCTGTAGAGTTTGGGATCAATCGCTGTCATATCTGCAACAGGAACATAATCCACATAGATTTTAATAGTACCTTCATGCATTCCTTCCCGTGCCGAAATCTCAGTAAATCCCGCTAGTTTTAGATCTTTTACAAGCGATGAAATATCAGCATGTTGATTGGGTGTAAAAAAGTCATAATCAGGAATGGAAAACTCAGGGTCATAGAATCGGTACTTTGCGGGGAGATGCGCATTTATTGCTTGGCCACCGTAGCACAACCGATGCTTTTTCCTCAGAAATTCCTCAACAATATCAATTGCACGAATAATATTGTCATCGTGCGCTGAATAATAATCGATCTTCTGCATGGCATCTTCGGAAGCCTTTTTAATAATTTCAATCTGTTTTTGGAATTTCTGCTTATCGAAGTAATCTGAATGAATATGTGTGTGTTCAATATCAGATTCCATCCTACCATTCAATACCAAAATAATATGACTATAATCACATATATCTCTGCCTGAGTGGTATAAAGCCACTCGCTAAAGAATTAGCAAATCAAATGCCCCTAGATATTCTCGAATTGGGAAAGCAATTTCGACCAAGTACATCCATTGTATATCCACCATTTAAAAATGGACGATATATGGAAGAGTATTTTTATGATTATATGATTAAGCAAAAAGATACTAATAATAATAATAATAGCAAAATAGAATCAGGATATGTCTACATTCCTGTATTCTGGACAAATATCCAGAATCATCCTAATTTTTCAACGATTAAGACAAACTATAATATTCTTTTGAAGCGAGCCTACTCTCTTTTGCCCGAAAACACGAAATACTTTACAGTAGTACAAAACGATGATGGAGTACAACTTGACTTACCTAAAAATACCGTCGTATTTGGTGCATGTTCTGGAGCAATCCCATTGCCTCTCATCTATGAGGATGTATCGAATAGGCTTTTGAATACACCCCGTCTCTCAAAGAAATCCCTTCTCGCATCTTTCGTAGGAACATATACACATCCATTGCGACAGAAACTGTTCTCAATTATTGGGAAAAAATCAACTATCCAATTTTCAGCAAAAACCGAATGGACGAGTGCCGTTTCTGAATTATCCGCAGTGGAATTTATTGAGCAAACTCTAAAATCAAAATTCTGTCTGGCTCCACGGGGATATGGGCGAAGCTCTTTCCGATTCTTTGAGGCTATGCTTCTAGATACAGTACCAGTATATTTTTGGGATGATATTGAATGGCTCCCGTATAAGGATATTCTGGATTATTCCAAGTTCAGTATCTCAATCCAAGAGAAGAACATCGGTAAAACTTATGATATACTTAAATCTATTTCAAATGAAACATATGTAAGTATGCTAGACGAAATCAAACGGGTAAGACACTGGTTTACATTGGAGGGAATGTCTGAGTATATTTTCACAAGAATACAAAATCCATGAGTCTAAAATTAACCAACTGTGGGAGCCCTTAGCATACCACCCTTTGCATCCGTTGTAGGGTTCGGTTCACCTGGTATAACGACAGGAGGTTTGACATAACGGAGCGCTTCAGGTTTAGGAATAAAGCTATAGGTCTTAAAGGTATTATCCTTAAACATATAATTATTCCCTTTGGTGTCGAACAGTAAAATCGGTACACAATGTACACCAAATGAATTCGTAATCTGCTTGTAGACTGCGGGTGTAATCGATTTAGACGGATCTTTTGAGAAGCAGATAGTCCATCGTAATTTGGTTGCCTCTGCAACAGTATCCGTCCTATCGGGTGGAATAATTGTATAATCTTCGGCAGTTTCTAATATACCAAATGGTACACCATCATCATTTGCAGTTATACCGAGTTGTGTCTGAGTGTAGTATAAGCGCAAATTGGTCAAAAAGTCTAAATCTTCATTGCTGGGATATATCTGTGTTTCACGAAATCCCGTTGTGTTCGCATTGCTAAATATAAGCACCTTACCATTGTAATCCGTGATTTTATTGATAAGGAGCCGTCCCTCTTGTTTCTGCCGAAAAAATGAACCACCATAAATTTCGCTTTGCACAAATCGATTCTGAAAAGGGCTGAGTCCTTTTGCTACATTGGAGTAGTAATCAAGAACCGTTTTAGATTTATAAGACCCTGGTGGTTGTCGGATGAAATATAGTACAATAATAACGGGGTCGGAAGCATTTTGGCAGGAACTAGAGAATGCATAAAAGTTAATTTTTTCACATACATCCCGAATATTGGAATGCGCAAATGAATTACAAAATGGTTTATTGGATTTGTAATTGATTCGTAATTTACCCTGCACATCCCGAACAACAATGCGAGGGAAATATTTCGTCGTATCCCCTGTGCAGTCATCCAAATAATCAATTTCTAGAACGAATGTGCGACAACCGGCATTGACAGCCAGTTGAACAGCAATATCAGGACTCCAATATCCTTCCTCAAATGGCCCAACATAACCTGTAAATCGGCAACCAAGTGAATAGAAATTTACTAGACACTGCTCTGCATCAGGCATCTCTCCATTTGCAAGTAGTGCTGTGACGGGTCTTTTTGCACTTGCTATCGGATTATATACATCTGATAATAATTTTACCTGGCTGGTATATTTAGAGTCATTCATAATTGAATTATCCACAAAGCCTTCGGTATTTCTAGCGAAATATATTCCTGATGCGACCAGGAGGCATAGAATTATTAAAACAAACTGAACCAAATAGGACATTCCCTACTAGGAACCGGACATAAAAACAACCCTGCAGAAAAATTTGAACTGGTGGCTCGTCTGCAATATGGAGCAGAGAATGCAAAGAGTGCAAAGAATGCAGAGAATGCAGAGAGCCTATTTCGTCAAGGTTGAGAATATCCAAGTTCCTGATCAGTTACGAGCAACAAAACTAATAGAGGCAACAACAATATCAGAATTGAAAGAAAAGATATATGAATATTATGAAATACATGATAATCATAGAAAGAATATTCAACTATGGTCTGCATCATTTGGTATGCAAAACCGAATGCGCATCGATATACTTGATGAAATTCCCGAAAATGTGGAACATATCTATATTGTTGGGCAAAAGACCGACTAATCATCATCCTCTAAGGCCTGAATGCGTTTTACAAGTGTGGCACATCCTTTCTCCCAGGAGTATCCGCTAACCGCTTCTTTTCCTAGTTTTGCATGCAGTTTCCTCAAATCATCATCAAATACATATCGCTCCATTGCCTTGGAAACATCGTCTGGATCAACCATATATGCTTCGCCCGTTACAACATTATATGACTGTGGAACATAATAACGCATCTTTGGCTTGACCATTAGCGAGTTTTTACTTGTACAGTACTCCTGGTAGCCAGAAATATCTGGTACAATTTGGGGAATACCGAGTGCCATCTGCTCGAAAGTGCATAGACCAAATCCCTCCGCTTCTGCACAGCTGACTCCTACATCTCCGCAATTATATAGAACATTCACATCATCGTCCTTGTAGCAAGTATCACTTGATGTAATAAGAAGGCGATTACCGAACTGATCGACAGAAGCGTTGTTCAGTTTGATTTCCCGTGCATAAATATCAAATAGTTGATATCCTCCACGGTCGCCCTTGTCGGCAACAATCAGTAGAAAAATCGGCTTCATAGGAAATCGTACAATCAGTTTTGTAAATGCAACAACGAGTAGATCTAAACGTTTACGGGGAATATTTTTGTTCAGTGATGTAAAAAGAAATACATCTTTGGGGAGTCCGAGTGTTTGCCGTGCAAGTTCCTTTGGAATGGCACGAATACGCTTGAAATCAATTCCGTGATTCATAACACTAACGGGACGTGTCACACCCTGTGTTTTAAGGGCAGTTTTTGCAGCCTCGGTAAAACAGAAAATACGTTCTACATCCCGATTTACGACATCGAGCATATTCTGCGGTTGTGGTGAATAGCAAGTATCAATATATGCCCATATCTTGAAAAAACGGTTCTGGATTGATTTGCGAATCTCTTCAATATATGCGCAAATAACGGAGATATCGTTATACAGGAATACAACATCTGGCTTCTCGGTATTGATGACACCCGATAGCTCTGCAAAGGCAAATCCGGTTGTTTTTTGTGTCTCTAGTGCCGTTGCATCAATAACTTTGACATCTGTGGGGTATTTACGGTCTAATTCTGCATTCACAATTCGCTGAGTACCATAGTGAACAATCTTAAGCCAGGGCTGTTTGGATAGCTGTTGAATAATATTGTAAGCGACTTTACTGTAGCCATTGACTTGATTAATGTGTGTAGATACAATGAGGATTTTTAGTTGTTTCTTTTGCTCTGTGGCTTGATGAACGATTGGTTCTGCTGGGGATGGAGCCATAGGTGTAGCCAAAGGTGTAGCCAAAGGTGCAGCCAAAGGTGTAGCCAAAGGTGCAGCCAAAGGTGTAGCCAAAGGTTGGATAACTGCGTTGAGTTGCTTTACAAAATCGTTAAAGTCCGACATTTTACTGGTTTAATAACTAACTCTATCTTTTAGGTTGGTACTCTCTGCGTAATTCTCTATCCGGCAAAAAAGAAAATAAAACACTTTATTAGAAAATGGTAAATACTCATCGCAACAAAAAAAACGGAGGTACTATGATGAACAAAAACAAAAATAAAGCGGTGGAGGGAGGAAAACGGAGCCGAGGCACTCGCCGTTTAGGCAGGAAAGCCTCCGAGTGGACAAAGCATGTACAGCGCATTTACAAGGAGCTTAAAAGTAAGAATTCTTCTGCCAAACTTGGCGATGCTATGAAGGAGGCTTCTCGTCGTAAGAAGAATGGTACACTATAATGCACTTTGCGCACTTTTTCCTAAAAAGTGCACTCTAAATATTTTTCCGTATAATTCTGTGAGGATATCCATTTGTCTTTAAAACATTCATCTCCCTATATCGACCAGTAGATATATATAAATCAACATATTTATTTATATATTCTATATTTGTATCATCAATAATAACTATTCCTCCTTTTTTTACAAGACTATCGGCATTTTTAATATCGTTGGAAATACAGTTCTCTGAATGTCCTCCGTCGACGTGAACTACATCGTACGATCCTATTTGTGTAACATTCGCTTCAATCCATTTTGGCATAGTTACAGTTGAATCTCCTTCTATATATTCAAAGTTAATTTGTGAGAAGTGTGATTGAATGTAATTTATACACGGTTTCGTATAAGGATGAATACCTATATCAAATATTGTAAAATCCAAAGGCTTGTTATTTCCCCCTAATAGCAATAGCATGGTTGAATGTCCTGCATTAAATCCTATTTCACAAATCTTTTTGATTGCCTGTTTTCCACACCAAAAAAGATTCAGCTGTTTCGTATATAAATCTGGGTATAAGTTCAATGATTCATGAATATAAAAAGAATTACCTTCTAATCTACTTTTTGAATCAATAATTATTTTTTTTAAATTGTCTAATATCTTCTGTTTTTCGACCGAGTGATTTTCATAATCATTCCTATTTTCTAATTCATCAAACTCGGGCACATTATATATTTGTATTGAATCCTTCCACTCCCGCCATTTCTGTATTAGTTTGCAACGGTATTCCTCGGCATAATCCGGATGCGACAAGTAATATTGGATATGATCCCGTGCCGAATCCCAGTCCGTCAGATTGGCTAAATCCAATTTTTCAGAAATCCAACTCCAATACAAACTATCACCATCTTGTCGTACATACAACGGAATCGCACCCGATTCCAGGCATTCATAGAAACGAAAAGTTTCAAAATTATTTCCCCGTAGAATCGGACAGAACTTACTATCATTAAGGGTGGCCAAATACTGCTCTTCCTTAATCATACTACTGTGATTCCATTCTGGAATCAGATGGCACTTATGGGGTACTAAATCCACAAGATTATTTAATTTCTCTTCCCGTCTAAACCATCCCGTTCCATAGAAACTCCATACTAGTTTTCGCTCTTCAAACTTTCTACAAGGGTTTCCTTTATAATGATAGCCCAACGGAATGGGAATGACAGACTGTAATTTCGGATATTTATTTCCCACATAATTACGAACAACCGTTTTACAATTCGGTAAACTGTAAAATGAACAATCATCACTTAGAAACTCATCACTGATATGAACTACTTTAAAATCAATGCCCGCAGTGGAAAGCATCTGGAAATACTCATTAAATGTACCCACATATGGCCTTTGTACGATAAACCACTCAGTAGATTTTGGTTTGAAATCTCTTAGATTATCCATTGGTTTTAGGGATATCTGGCACTTGAAGATATCTTCGAGCCATGTTCGCTCATACAGCTCATAGGGCTTATTTTGAGGATAATGGTAAAGCGTAAGTGTTTGAATGGGCTTCGCAGTAAATACACTCAGTTCATCCTCTGAAAAACACTCCTTATTATTCCAAATATCACTATCATATGTATCTTTTCGTTCTAGGTCATTGAAATTTGCGCTACAATATACAGGGTCATCGTCCTGAAAGCACCGAGCAATTTGAGGCCATGCTATGTAATTCACTAGACCAATCTTTGTAAAATTAAGAAAATGGTCGATTCCTGTAAAACACTTGTAGTCTGAATGTATGAGTGCATCAATCAATTTCTTCGCACCTTTTTTAGTAAGAATATAACTATATGCACAGAAGTGAAAAATCGGCTCAGAACCAGTGGGGCTAAAAAACGTATTCGGTTTTATTTTCGCCCAAGACGAATTAACAACATCAATACAGGAAGCCAATGCTGGCTTATTGGGAGGTAATACGCCACCCAAGTATAGTAGTTCAGCATCGTCAGGTATTTCATTTGCCATTGACGTCCAGGTATTGAGCCAGAGTTCATCAAATCGCACATCATCCTCTAAAATCAAGTATGATTTGATGGACTCAGGCTCATTGAGTAATTGTGTCCATACTCGAATATGACTTAGTGCACAACCCATGACCGATTTTTTCCATTTATAATTATTATTTTTAAACAAATCATAAATGTATTCGGTTAAAACAATGTCTTTACCATTCACCGCTGATACTCGTTCAGCCATTTTAGCAATATAAGGTTCAGCCTTAACAAGATTGTCCCATCTATCCTTGCGTGTATCGAGATTGATAACTTTCACCTTATCAAATCCAGTAGTAAACCCATGACCACATAGTGCCAGGAGTCGCTTACTCATATTCGAAAGAATCTGGAGGGCATTTGACACTTTCTCATCATTTAGTATAGGAGTAGATGCGACAAGAGAACAGAAATCCTCATTTGTCTCAAGTGTCTTAATGACTTCAACAACTCTATCAGGCTCAGAAATTCCAGATAGATTAATAAACGAATTCGGGACAAAATCCGTGTCGGTATCAGAATCCCCCCAATAGAGTGGTACACACCCCGCCATTTTTGAATGAAGTACTTTTTCGGTTATATATCCTAGCGACTGGGAATTCTCAAAACTGATGGTAAATCGGTGTTTGGCAAAGAATGCGAGTTTGGATATATCCCCGCAGCCACCACCAGGATATTTGAGGGCAAGTCGGCCACCAATATTATTAAAGAGCTCTCCACCCGATGCAACGGGTTTGTAGGAATTGACAGCATAAAACGTGTCATTGCGGAATTTACATATAGGATTACTGACCACAAAACCGCAGAAGTCTGTTCGGTCTTTAAATCTGATAGGATGCGGATTTGTAGCAAAGTAAAGGGGAATACGAATAGGATTATCATCGCAGAGGGTACCTTCGGGTAGTGTTTTTGATCCCGAGTACCAATCAATAAATGTAGCCCATGTTGGAATACGCATATGTCGGCTATCTTCCGTGCGTGAAGGAGTTAGGAACAGTTTTATGGAAGAAAAAGAATCATCTGGCTGTGCCCAGTTTTCAGCCGAGAAATACACTTTTGGAATACTATCAGGAATAGATTTCCATTGATTATTATAAGGCCCAAACACAACAAGATGCGGTGTCTTATTCGAATTATACTCGACCCCCTGAATATATATATTATTTTGACCGCCCCCATTGTGGACTTCATGACGCATAGCATCAATAATAAAGTTGGAATCGTAGTTAAATCCAGGCCACATATCCGAAAAGGCAATAGTTATTGTTTTAGGAATTTTAATAGCGGTTATTGTTGGACTTGTCGTAATTAACTCCTCAAATACCTTGCCCCATTTTTCACGATTTGCCGAAGCCCCCCACTTTCTAAGAATTATCTCCTGAATTTCTCCAATCGATTCCTGTATCGCAGATGGATGTTCCTTAAAATAACTAAAAGCCTTTTGAATGCCGAGCATTTCATTTCCAAAATAAAACATATCGTGCAGGACTGGATGAAGTCCCGCAATAATAGGACTGTTATGAATAAGCGGAATTCCTAACCATATTGCATTGAGTAGTCCAATACGCATAGGTGTAAAACGGGAGTGTGAGAAAATCATGTCTTTTTCTCCCAGTTTGTAATAGGGTTCTAAAAGCGCCCATTCTACAGGTAGTTTTGAAATCTCAATATTATTCAGCACATTTTCTTGAAAGAACTTGTTCTCTTTGACTTTTTCCGCATTATGAACAATATATTTTGCGCTATCAAATACATTATTCAGGTGGAGATCACGAATGGTCACGAGGGGAAATAGACAGGAGCTTGAAGTCGTATTTTTTTCGGATATGTGAACAGACCACGTACTCAAGCCAGTGTCAGAGCCCTTATTTTTATCCCGATTCGAGTAATTTTGTGCGATGTTTGCCGACCAGATAAAAGGAACGGTACGAATTCGACAGGGAAAGAGAGTCTGAACCGAATCCAGTGTATGAGGTGGATTAAATATATCCCAGCACCATACTTCATGGACTCCTTCAAACGAACGGGGCATATAAGGCATTTCAGGATAGACCGAATTATCAAGCTCTGAGAACTGTAGGAATGTGCGTAGAAATACGATGGATTTCTTAGACACTGCATTCCTTGTATCAGGATGTAGAAATCCATCAATATCAATAAGATAATCCAATTCGGTCGTTAAATCGCACATATTCACCAATTCTGTAGCATCCATTTTTGGATAGTCTGTCCACCATTTTCTATCCCCATTCTTCGTATCCACAAGTGTTGTGCGATAACCCAATAACTGGAATACTTCTACAAGAACTAGTGCGGTTTGGTTGTATCCACTCGTAAAAAGCTCTAGAGAGGGATTATAGGTAATTCCTATATGTACCATTTAATGAAATGAAGAGGCGCATCTTTATGTCGTCGCTATCAGTGGCATCAGTGGCAATCCCTACAAAAATGTCCGCCATTCCTTTTGAATATCAGGATTATGTATGGAATGCTTCCAAATTAGATTCGCTGCATGTGTTTTGTAAATATTCAAATTCTCCTTATGATTTACGAGGGCATTATACAGTGTATCAAGCGCATCATTCCACTTGTCAATCGAATAATGATATCCAATCTCCTCCCAGCCTTCAGAATTATGCAGGATAGGATAGTTGCAATAGAGAAGCTCCAAAGTCATATAATTAAAATCATTATTCCATTGATGTGTAATAAAACACGCAGACCGATTCTCTTTTAGGATTGTATGAATACTCTTGCGCCCCGTGAATTCAATTCTGTCCTGTTTATACAGTTCCAAAGTAGGTAGGATATTATTAGTAGCATGAGGTTGAAGTTTGACTCTGTCGCCGTTAATTAGAATCACTTTCCCTTTCCATTCTGGCCATTTTCGATAAAAAGCCTCAACCAAAAGGAGCGAATAAAAGTAGCATTTCTGAAAGGAGATATTGGGATCCATTATGACTATATCTTGAGTTTTCCACGTATCTGGGACAGACCATTCAATCATCTCTTTTGTTCCATATTGGGTAATGAAGCATGGATCCCAGACATACGGAACAACCTTTCCATTTTCAGTCTGTGTTCTATTCAAAACCGCAGCGTAATCCACATGCTGTTTATAATGTGGGCTTGTCCAAATCTCGTCAATTTCACCGACTACATGATGCGTAAAAAACATATTTGAAAAATGGTGCGATGTTTCAATATCAATATTTATAATATTTCCGAGATACAGTTTAATAATTTTTGCACCAATTGAGCGCAAGTATCCACGGGTGGTTGAATCGACACTCATACCAATCTCAATAAATGCGTGAATGGAAATCGGATTTAGAATAATATCTTTTGCACTAATTGTTCGATATCGCAGAATAAAATCCTTCTTTTCGGTGTTTGATGCACCATATTGCAAAAGGTATGATTTGTATCCCATACTTTCAAAAAGGTCATATAGAATCACAATATTTTGAGTAAGGCCGTTTAGAAATAGAGAGCAATCATTTACATCATTTGATGCTAATATAATTGCTGCACGATTTAAAGGTGTTGTAAGGGGAGTTATCTGGGGTACGGGTTTAGAATAGGACGATAGGTCGGTATTCCCTGGGAGAAAATCCATTATGCGTGGAGCTATTACTGTGTATCTAATCTGCCTTTAGATTAGTATGGCAGCTCAACCATTGCCACAGTTCCCCTCAACAAGTTCAATTCCTCCCGCATGTTTTTATACTATGCAAGGCCTCGCAAGTTGGCTAAATCAGAATCCAACATATAAGCAATATTTTGTGGGATATTTTCCTTACCTGACCGCAACAACTTCAAGTCTATCGTCTGCTGGGTATAATCCAGCCAATGTACCACTTGCATCAGATGTTACAAGTCTATCATCTCAGCAAGCCTATCAATATAATCAGCAGTTACAGTTATTTTATAAGGTATATAGATTTAACTCAAATGCATATGTAACGAACTATAATAATAATGGCCCAGGACCAATATATTATACTTTTAAAACATACGCTGAACGAAATAATTATAAATCCTCGGTTGCACTTGTAAATAAGTTGTACCCATTCGATGCAATGGCGAATGCTTCAACCCTTAACTGGAAGATCCCGTTTCCGATTGGGGGATAAACTAACGTAAACTAACGGAGTGTAAATAAGTACTGTAATTGTCCGAGTTCGGCCAGTATATCATCCCGAATACTTGTTAAATCCGTATCCGTCGGTTTCAGAGTCTTCGTCAGTGCTCCGTTTATGTATTTAATGGCCGAATTTATTAAGCGTACAATACCAGCGTCCGTTATATTATGCAGAGTAATAATCGCATTCTTACCAGACACTTTAGGTCGGCCGTATCTTCCTATGAATACTTCAACGAAAGAGTCAATACTTTCCTCCAGTACTTTTAGGATTTTATCAGTGGCTTTGTGTCGAGCATATACATGTGTTTGCCAGTGATATAGTTTTATCTGATCCCGAAGATTCAGAAAGAAATGAATGTGTTCCGCTGACATTGAGTACCTAATATATTCTTAGAAATAAAATTGAAATGAATGTATTTGTGGTGGAGGCTGGTAGACATAATGTGCAGTATTTGCAAAGAAATTCTCCAGGACTTCGGTATCGAGCATACTGAAGAACGGTGTCCACTCCGTAATAGTCGTTATTGTTCAAATTGTGCACAATATGGTCATTTATTTCAAGCGTGTCCAGGAAAACCAATCCAGATGTTCCGAGAACCGGCATATTTGGAGCAACTGATTCCACCCACCGACCTCAAAGAATATGGAATTGTGAGTAAAACCGCAATCAAATATAAAAAGCCAGATGAGCCCCAGCAGTTAATTGAAATTAAGGATGATGATAGAGTTATTGGAGCGTATTTACAAGCGAGGTCAATAAAGATAACGAAAAGCTCAACAAAGCGCAATATACTTGAGCAATATGCTCGACTTAATAATAAAAGGGTAATCTACATTCGCTAATCAAAAATCTCAGGCATCGGTAGGCATATCAGAATGGCACTCAAAAAAAGAGTTTTTTCACGTAGATCGAAGAAATATAAGAAATCGAGAAAAACACGGAGGAAACACCGTCGAAGCCATCGTGGTGGAAATTATGCAACGGATATCACAACAAGGACACTTGAAGGATTTCCAATGAAGTCCTATAATAAAGTTGTTACAACCGTTCCAGGGCGGGGTGTTATGAGTGCTGCAGCTTATTTACAATTGAAAGAAGATCGAGACCGCAATGGGACTAGTGGATACTATGATTAGATTACACATAGATGGGTCTAAAGATTTAATCACGCTTTATTATTTAGTATAAATGCCGAATAATAAAGGGGGAAAGAATTATAAGAAGTCAAAACATGCCGTATTTGAGCCCGTTATGCATGAGATTCTTCCTGGCCAGATGTATGGACGTGTCACTCGTATTCTAGGTAATTGTAATGTGGTCGTATATTGCAATGACGATGTAGAACGCATTTGTCATATCCGAGGAAATATGCGACGCAAAGTATGGTTGGGGGCAGGGGATATTGTACTGATTAGTCTTCGTACGCTCGATGCGAATGATGATCCGTCCAAAATATCCAGAGGCGATATTTGTGTAAAGTATGATGAACGACTGATTTACAGGCTTCAACAAAAGGATAAATCAATTAATCCCCGTCTTTTTACAAATATTGAGAAAAAACAGGGTGCCATTCCGGATGAAGATGCAATTGAATTCGATGAAACTGCTGGTAACGATAGTAATTCAGATGATTCAGAATCTGAGAACTCACAACTAGGGGCTACTCGTCTGCAACAACGACAAAATGTAGTGCTAAATGCCACGGATGATATAGATATTGACAATATTTAGTGTTAATTCCCCCCCGAAAATAATATAAATTGAAAGACTAGGATGTCGGCGGTTCCACCAGACTATGCTTCGGCATCGTGGGAGGACGGAGAGAGTATTCCAGAAATCTCCCTTGATAATACAGTAGTGCCAGGCAAATACAAGGCAACTGTATCAAATATATTATCAAAGCATTGTGCTGAGGTGCGGAACTTGTCGGATGAAATAGTACAACCTGTCGTAAATGTATCAAAAAAGAAGCTGAAGGAATTGATATCAAAACACAATAATGAAATATTTGCGTTTATGGCTCGTCCTGATAAGACTCCGCATACACTTGGTCTAGCAGAAATGATTTTTAGGCGGTATGGGCATGATATTCCATCTATAAAGGGTAGTAGTCCAAATACAGTTCTACGAGATCTCAATCTCGACGCATCGATGAACTCGGTGGTTGCTGATTTCGATGAGGGGCTGAAGAAGCAGAGGGGCGGTGGAGGATTAGATGATTTTATGCGGCAAACACGGTGGATGTATAACCAGTATAAAAATGTGGGCGAAGAGGTATTACGCTTAGAAACGGTGCTCTTTCAAAAAATAGATATGCTAGATAAATTGAATAATAGGATTCCATTGATAACGAGCCTAGGTGCAAATGATGCGCTTCCAGACTTGGTGGAGAGTTTTGCAAAGTATGCAGAAAATATCTATAAATCGAACAACTTTGAGGATACATATAAGGAATTAATTGAGGCCTATAAGAAGTGGAATATTTGTCGGCAAATTATAAGTTCGAATAATGCGTTTAAGAATGACGCACAGGAGGCACAGTGCTCGATTTGTTTAACCGAGGCAATATCTATGGCAATTGTTCCGTGTGGGCATACTTTTTGTGGAAGCTGTGCAAAAAAACAAAATACAAATTGTTATATTTGTAGGGGGACGATTCGTGAAAGGGTGAAATTATTTTTTACGTAGTTGGTTATTCTACTATCGTCACTTGGAAATCGTTTGGTCGAAGAGCAACCTCTTTTAGTGCCTTGATTTGTTCTTCATCGAGTTCAGTGACTGCACACACACGGGCAAAGATGCTTTCTGCAATGGAAAACCAGAGCTCATAGAGAATATTTTCGGCAATTGTTTCAATGGTGGAATCCATTCTGACAATATATATTGTGGAGCATTAATGTATCAAATTTATTGCGTCCATTGTGTCTATTGCGTCTATTGTGTCTATTGCGTCTATTGCGTCTATTGCGTCCATTGTGTCTATTGCGTCTATTCCATGAATAAAATTGACGCATAAAAGAGTTTAAACTCCAGAATATAGAACCTAATAGAATGGATACCACTACCACGACGTCTGCAAATCCTGTAAATACCGATGCAACTGCAATCACTACTCCGCAAGAGAATGAGATGCTAAATCTTACGCATTCAATCATTGAGTGGAGGCGCCTCAAAGATGAGAATCAGGAGCT
>Ga0214923_10001898_pt1 | contig 28831 bp, 22 predicted proteins | sample LL1510_MetaG_FD_177993 | JGI IMG/M metagenome (GOLD analysis project Ga0214923, IMG submission 177993) | Freshwater microbial communities from Lake Lanier, Atlanta, Georgia, United States - LL-1510 | ecosystem: Environmental > Aquatic > Freshwater > Lake | place: USA: Georgia | collected...
AATTCCGCGCACTCCTTCACAAACAACTCGAACGACGTTTCCCAGGTCAAGTGACTTCCAATCACTTGGGCTTACTTGAGGAGGCTGATGGTGAGTCACTCTCGCTTTGGCTTGAAAGGCTCATCGACGCTCATTGTATTGAGGAAGTTTTTATTTGGTAGGATAAGAGTTTTGTCATTGGATTTTCTGGCTCTTTAGCCCGCATGTTTCATACTGATTCGTCGCGAGGCGCCGTGAATCCTGATGGTGACAAGGAAGGTGAAGGATTGTGACGCCGGGCTGTATGAGTCCATATTGACTCGCTTGCACCTGCTCGGCTCGCCCTTACGGGCTGCCCCTAACCTAAAACGGTTACGGCAGTCTACCCCAGGCTCTCCCGAGCACTGGTGTTGCCCGAGGAAGACTTCGAGCTTGGGCGCAGCATCCATAAGGTGTTCGCAAGCCGCAGCAGAATCGATATGAAATATGCGGGTTAATCCTCACCCATCTCCAACGATTTGAACTTCTTTTTCTAGGGCGATCCCGCGTTCTTTCCAGGCGATGTCTTGTATTGTTTCGATGAGCCCTAGGATGTCGCGAGCAGTAGCGCCGCCATCATTGACGATAAAATTGGCATGAATCTCGGAAACGCGCGCTTTGCCATGGGTTTTGTTTTTTAATCCTAGCTCTTCTATGAGGCATCCTGCGGAGAGAGCTTGATTGGGATTTTTAAAAATACAACCTGCAGACGCTGCAATGGGCTGAGAGGTGCGTCGATGGGTCCAGGATTCTTGCAGGAGACGATCGATATCCTCACGCTGGCTTATACTCCCTTGAAATGTGGCGGAGAGGACATAATGTGTTTTAAAAAAAGGAACATTTCGATACTCGATCTCTAATTGCTCGGGGGTACAGGAAAAAGGCGTTCCCTTGTGATTGACATAGCGAAGCGTCACAACTTGGTCAAAAGTCTGATCACCCATGGCGCCAGCATTCATGCGCAGAGCCCCTCCGACATTACCGGGGATGCCCTCCATCCATTCAAAACCAGTGAGTCCCGCCTGACGCGCCGTGGCACTGAGTTGTTTTAAACGAACACCAGCTCCTGCAGTGATGGTGTCACCTTCAACGCGGTACTTTGCAAAAGCGCCTTTGGCCAAATGAATGACGACTCCTTGAATGCCGCCATCTCGGACTAAAAGATTAGATCCTCTTCCCATGACCATAACGGCTATTTTTTCTTCTGAGCAGTAATGAAGGAGTGCACAGAGCCCCTCTTCTGTCTCAGGTTCTGCCCAGAACTGAGCGGGCCCTCCCACACGCATGGTCGTATGGGCTGCAAGTGATTCATAGAGGGTGATACGACCTGGTCCCATGAGGGAGAGAAGGTGATCTCTTTGTTGTAAATCGGCTACAAGGCGTGTTGTCTCCTCATGAATATTGCCTGCTCCAAGGGAAAGAATGAGATCGCCTGGTTGGATCATCGGCCAGAGTTTAAAGCGGAGGCCTTCTAGAGAAGGCGTATAAAAAATAGAGCCATGTCCGTGGGCTTGTGCTCTTGTGACAATGTTTTCTCCTGTAACCCCTACAATGGGTTCCTCACCTGCAGGATAAATACCGGTCACAAAGACCGTATCTGCAGCCAAAAGTACTTTGCCAAATTCTTCTTCAAAACGCTGCGTGCGTGAATAGCGATGCGGTTGAAAGAGGACAAAAAGTCGTCCTTGCTCATTCTTGAATCTTTGTGCGGTGGACAAGGTGGCTGCAATTTCGGTGGGATGATGACCATAGTCATCGATCACGAGCAGTTCCTTAGTCGCATATTTATGTTCAAAACGTCGTTTTGCCCCACAAAAATCCTGAAGCCCAGCCGCAATACGCTCAAAGGGGATTCCTATTTCTAGGGCAAGTGCTACTACGAGCATGGCATTACTCACATTGTGGGCGCCAGGAATAGAAAGGGTAAGACGACCTAGTTCCTCATTCTCTTTGATCACTAAAAATGAAGAACCTCCACCCGCACACTCAAGATCTTGATAGTAATAGCAACATTCTGGAGTCGTCCCAACAGAAATAGCCTTAGGATGACTTGCACACAGACGCTTAGCATCTGGATCTTGGGCCCAATAAAAAACGAATCCGCGGGTTTGATCGATGAGCTGTTGATAGACGGTGTGAATGGCCTCGAGATTTTCATAAAAATCGAGATGCTCTGCTTCAATATTGAGAACAATAGTGTGTTCCGGCTTGTAACACACGAGTGTTCCATCACTTTCATCTCCCTCGGCAATAAAATAGTCACTCAATGCATTCCACCTAGCGTTTGTGCCTAGGATAGGAATTTCAGCACCGACATAGTGCGAGGGATCAAGCCCTGCTTTACCAAAGACATGAGCTGCAAGCGAGGATGTGGTTGTTTTGCCATGCATGCCAGAGATGATGATTCCTTTTTTTCCTGTCATTAAGGCTGCCAAGACTTCAGCACGTCGCACCAATCTTCTCCCAAGCTCTAGAGCTCTATCATAGGTGATATTTCCAGGACGAATGGCTGAAGAGTAGATAATAAGATCAGCCGTCTGGGCATCCTCTTTACAGTGTCCTATCACAAAACGCAATCCGCGGACACATAAGCGCTCCACCTCTTCATTACTAACTCGATCAGAACCCGACACACGATGCCCTAAGGATAAGAGCAAACCTGCTAGTCCACTCATACCCGAGCCAGCTACCCCAATAAGATGAATCTCAAGCTTAAGATTACCGAGCAACAAAAGAGAAAGTTCGTCAATATTCGTATGCAAATGAGCAGAGGTGGCAAGAAAAGCATTCATGGAAAGTGCCGCATCATAACAACTCTTTCTATTTCGACTAGCCTGAAAAGGCAATAGACTGCTCCATCTCGTTTTTTTCAGAAAACGGAGCGATTTAGCCCGAATCTTTTATACGGATCTACTGCGAAGGCTTGGCAACCAAATGGATGCTGCGCTAGCACGGATATTTCATACTGATCGTGACGAGGAGACTGCGAAGGTAGGGTGGGGTAAGGCGAGTGATGAAGTCTGACGACGGCTGTATGAGTACATATTGATTCGCTCGCACCTGCTTGGCTCGCCCTTACGGGCTGCCTCTAACCTAACGGTTACGGCAGTCTACCCCAGGCTCTCCCGAGCACTAGTGTTGCCCGAGGAAGACTTCAAGCTTGGGCGCAGCATCCACACTAGCTTCCCGGTCTCCGCAGTAGATGAGTATGAAATATGCGGGTTAAAACAGGCTCACAACTTCTATACTGAGCTCAAAAATTCATCTGGGAATTTGCATTGTTTAAAAATAAGGTTACCTTCCCTCATGGCAGCACAAGCTATATATCACTCACAGCAGACCAAAAAAAACGCTCACGATAACTTATCAATCTATTGTGTGCTTGTGCGCGAGATGATTGATACGGGCCATGAGGATACCAACGCTCATACCAACACCCCGTCATGCAATCCAGGAGAAATAGCAATCTCTTTCCATCAAGCGTCTATGCCACGATACTGCTCGTTTTACAAGAGAGGTGTGAGCGAGACATGGCAGAATCAGCATACTGAGCACACCCAAAGATTTCTCTCTAAGAGCACTCGTGCCTTTGCTCTTCCGATGGTTCTCTGGACAATAGCTTTTTTAACTGGCCTCATTATCCTTGTTGCTGGAAGTGTGAGCAGTTGGCTCGATGAAGAAAGTCATGCAGAACGTGTGTTTCATGCACGCCAGATGGCACTTAGTGGACTTGCTGTAGGACTTAATCCTCGTATCAGACCCAATGATCCCGCATTAATTCAAGGTGATCCCAAAGATCCAGACGGAGAGAGTTTTTCCGTACAACTCAATAATGAAGCAGGCTTTATTAATCCCAACCGTTGCTTGGCAGTATCAGATAGAGTTATTTTTGAGCGACTCTTTGATAAATGGGGTGTTTCTAAAAAAGCTCAAGAAGTAGCCATCGATGGCCTCATCGACTGGCAAAGCCCAACAGAACTCCGTTCTCCTAACGGTGCCAAACGTGCTGAATATGAAAAAATGGGCCTAGTGGGATATCCTCCCAACGCTCCTTTTATCGACAAGAATGAGATGGCTATGGTTATTGGTTTTGCTCCTGTGATGAAGGCACAACCAAAATGGGACCACTATTTTTCTACTTTTAATCCAGGAACAATTAATATCAATTATTGCAGCCCTGAAATGTTCACGGATATCTTAGGATTAACGCCAGAACAGACAGAAGCCTTTGTTAAATTATCCGCTGGCCCTGATGGTGTCTCGGGAACAGAAGATGATATTATTTTTAATGATATTAACCAAGCAGCCCAACTCATGGGAGTCTCTGGTCTTCAACAACAACTTTTACTCAACTATTTTGGCACCTCAGGTAACATTAGACGCATTGATAGCAAAGGGACCTATCACGGAATCACCCATCATATTGTTGTGATTATGGGAGACTCAAGAGGGCGTAATATATTAAGCTGGCAAGAACAATGAGTAGAATACGCATTTCCTATCTCTCTCTCTTAGAGCAAGCGACATTGATTTGTAAAAAGATTTCCTCGCTCTCCCTACATCTTCGAGCAACTTCAAAAAACAACATACCCACTATCCTAAGACCTGGCCTGCACGCAGGTGAATGGCAGCGTTGGAAACTGCCTTCAATAAAAGAAGAGGCGCAACCAAATTCCCTCTTAAAAGAGATACAACTCTCAGAGAAAGCAGAACCGATATTGCTTGATGCGACTTCGCCTCCTCCTCTAAGCATCTCGAAGTTAGAATGGATTATAGGTGTCCCAACCCGCGACCTCATTGTCCTTCCTCTCTGGGTTGCTTCACAAGGCGACCTTCAAGAACTCGTCATGCTAGAACTCTCGAGCAAGCATCTTTTACGACGTGGAATGAATGAGGGATTAAAAATGATCACGCTTAAGACCCAAGAAGATCGCACGCTCGTTGTGGTTTTTGCCCCAGCCGCGCAACCTTCGCATCTCAATGCTCCCTATCTTAAAGAGGCAAGGCATTTTGAAGCTGCCGCACGACTTCTTCCCATAGACAATGTGGACCTTGTGATATGGCGAGAACTGGATGAAATATCTTTAGGTTTTGTAAAAGATAATGAGTATCTTTGGCTCTCTGGAAGTGGAGAACATGAAATTAATTCATTTTTATTAGGCTTAATTCAACGAATAGCCTTTCATCTTCAGGCAGAATCAGTCTTAGAAGAGATGCCGCGCAGGGTGCGTCTTATCGGATCTTTTTCCATAGGAGAACGAGAGCTGCTCCAAAAAAATTTATCGATAGCTCAAAGTGCATGTGAATACATTAATGAGTTACCTGCTCCTATTATTCCAAAGCCACTTCTTGATCTCCCCTCTCTTTCAGCACGGGAAGCAAGGTTCCTTGGAGCAAAAAGAGATCGTATCAAAAAAATCGCATCCTTAGCACTCATGGGCTATTTTTGCTTTCTATCAATAGGAGCTGCTAATCTTCTTTTGAAAAAAATAATGTTAGCGCATTTCTCCCATCAACTCTTGGCAACTTCAACCACACTAGAAAAAGCCACTCGGGAACTTACTCAGTGGCAAGAATTTCGTTTTTCTGTTGATCCCACAACGTACGTCCTAGATGTTCTGGCTGCGATTGGCAGTCAAATCCGTGGTGAAAAGATTCGCCTTACCTCACTTGCTGATACGGATGGACTCCTCCAAATTACGGGTGAAGCAAGTGATGTTTCTGCAGCTTATCATTTCATAGATTTAATTAAAAAAATCCCTGAATTCCACGACTACGAGTGGAGCAAGAGCCAGCCTAAGTTAGCAGGCAAAAATAGCGTTCGATTTGAAATAGAAGGATCCCTACCCCATGCGCAAACTAGCTCCAAGTGAAAAAACACTCTTTCTTGTGCTCTGTGGAGCGGTTTTTTTAGCAATTAATCTGCTGAGTTTCAGATTGTATTTGAACATGGATCGTCAATTACAGTCTAACATCAATACTGTGCAGTCTCAAATTACTCAAGGTCGCGGTATCATCATGATGGCAGAAACAATTCAACCAGCTACAGAATGGATTCGCCAACATCCTCTCCCTACCTGGACTGGTGATCAAGCAAGCACTGAGCTCTTAAAATTTGAACGCAATGAGGCTGAAAAAGATGGCTTAAAAATTATTGAAGAAAATTTACTACCACCCTGCTCCTCCACCTACAGCTCCTCAGTCAGCGTTCAAGAAAAAATTTCCGGTTCCTTTGAAAGCTTAATCAAATTCCTCTTTGCACTACAAAATCCAACAGCCTGGCGAGCTGTTAATAAATTTGTGATTAAAAGTGATGCTGAACCCTCCAAGGTCATTATTGATCTTGAGATAAAACAATTTTTTTTAAAATCACCTAACGTACCATGAGCCTGATTTTTATTTACTCACTCTCATGTAAGCAAAAGGTGCATTACGAAGTCACGCTCATGGATAGCCTGAAAAAAAAAATTGCGTACTATCGACCAGTTAACCGATACTATAGGCTCAAATTTCGTGGAGCTATCAACCTCACGATGAAGATTTGCTTCTTGATAATAGGAGGTATCACGTGTGTGAATGCCCAAGAGAACCCATCACAGCCTAAAACAGAGCCTGCTCCTATCGCTTCCTGGATGAAGCCTCGTGAACTTTCTAATTTTCAGGCACTCCTGCAACACTCTCCTTTTTCACTTGCTACTGCAGAAGAATCTTCTCCGCTTTCAGAACGCTATGCTGTTACTGGCATGTTCACTATTAATGGAGAAGAAGAGATTTTTGTGCTCGATAAAAATGATCAGAGTCGCGAGTTACTCACAAAAAAGCCCAATAAAAAATCAATGACCCTAGTCAATATCGTTAAAGATACTGATCCTAACAAACTCAAAGCAACCATTCGCGTAGCTGGCGAGACTGGTGTGATTACTAGCCCTGAACTAAACACTAATAATCTTACCCACGGACCACAACGATTTCCTGGACCACATTTTCCAAACAATATCAACAATTCACAAAAAAATACATCCCCCACCCCAAATAGCTCCTATTATCCCGGACAAATGCTCCCTAATAATGCACATCAGCCAGGAACTTTTCCTAACACGAGCAACTCTAATATCAATCGTGTGATTACTCGCCCCCCAATTCCAAACTAATTACTTCTATTCCCTCGATCCTTTAAAATATATGAACCTTCGCTTCATTGTTATTACTATTAGCGCTTTTACGTTGTTCTCCCTTGTAAGAGCAGCGGAAACAATCCCTCTCACCCCTTCCTCAACACTTTCCTTGGAAAAATTAGAGGTACATAGCACCTCTGATGACATCAAAGATCCTTCAACTGCTTTAGATTCGTTATCCTCTTCAAAAAAACCACTCATTTCTTCAACTGCTACTCAAGCAGAAGAATCATCTCAAGCTAGAACCAAAACTCTTGCAACGAACAATACTCCTTCACCCATAATCGAGCAGTCAAAAACAGTTACTCAACCTTTCTCTCCAGTCAACTCGCAAGAACCTGAGATCTCTCAAAATCAAAAAAAAGAAGCAGTATCCTTGCCCACAAATGCACTCTCACGTCTTCGTGCTGCACGAACAAAGTATCAAGGAGTCAAGAATCCTGCTGAAGCCTTAAATAAAGCTGATGGTTCCTCTCAAAGAGAGACCCCTACTTCACTACCTGCCTCAAACTCAGAGGTCTCGTCAGTAAGTATTACCTCCTCCCCTCATCAAACTCCACTACCAGCATCTCTCTCATCTCAAAATTTAGAGGAAACAATTAGCCTACAATTCCCTCACACCTCCATTATGGAAGTTCTTGCGCTTTATGAAAAATTAACAGGAAAACATATCATCCGGGATTCAACCCTCTACGGACCAGGTGCAGAACTCTCGATTATTGTTGCCGATCCTGTTCCAAAAAAAGAAGCCATTAACATGATAGAAAGTTCTATGCTTTTGAACGGATATGTTGTTGTTCCTGTTGATGAAAAAACAGTAAAAGTCCTGAGCTCCAGCCGTCCCCCACGCACAGAGGGACTTCCTCTCTACCTTGAGGAATCACAGATCCCTATCGAAGGGGATCAATTTGTGAGTTTTTATCAACCACTGCATTTTTTAAGCACGACAGAAGCCATTAATATTCTTCAAGGAGTTGTGCAACTCAACAACTTTGGGACCCTTGTGGCTGTGCCTAACACAAGTGCTCTTGTCATTACTGATACCACTCCTATCATTCGTAAAGCACTCGCTTTACTTAAAGTCATTGATCATGAATCATCGCAAATCATCACCGAATTTGTTCCATTACAGCGCGCAGACGCCCAGAAAACGGTAGAGACATTAAATCAAATTTTCGGAAAGGAAAGTGCTGCCACTCCAACTACTGTCAAAGGTCCAGCACAAGGAAGTGGCCCCAATAATCCTAATGGCCCCAATAATCAAACTCTACCACAAGTAGCTGATACTTCTAATCCAGGTGATGAGCGTGTTTTTAGTGGGAAAGTACAATTTATTGCTGACAAAAGAACCAATCGCATCCTTGTGGTTACTCGTACTGAAAACTACCGCTATGTTCGTGAACTCATTGCAAATCTCGATCAAGCCCAAGCTCCTGAAGAACCACTCGTGCGACCTTTAAACTACATGTCGGCAAGTGATGTGTTTCCTGTGCTCGTTGATATGCTTAAAAATAAAGACGATGACACCACGCAAAATCAGTCCAAAGCCCAGCAACAAACACCTCAAAATCCTTTTAATAATAACAATAATTCGGGTGGACTCCTTGGCTCACAAAATCCTCTTGATGGCTCCTCTTCTGGAGTCAATGCAGGAGGCAGTCATGCCGACCGTTTAAATGAATCGACTAAGCAATCGCCTCCACAATCAGCTATTGTCGGCTCCACAAGCATTGTAGCCGATCCAACAGCTAATAGCATCATTGTCTACGGCCCTCCAGAAAGTAAAACAAAAGCGAATCAAATCATTGATCTCCTTGATCGTCGTCCACAGCAAGTGTATCTCGCCGCGGTGATTGGCCAAATGAAACTTGGCGAAGGCATGGAATATGGAGCGAGTTACCTCTTCCATTATCAAGGGTTCAATTCACTAGCTAACACCTTTGGAGGTCCTGCAGCAGGAGCTCTCCTCAATGGTATTAACAGTACTTTTCCTGGAGCTGGCGGAACAACTGGAAATGTAACCTCACCATTTGCTAATGCTAATGGGGTGAACAATACGGTGAATAATAGTGAAGGTGGTCTCACTGTTTTTGGTTCTATCGGTGGTTCTATTGATACCTATGCAAAATTTTTAGAAAATACTGGTAAGTTCAAAACAATCGCGAGACCAACCGTCTACACAAGCAATAATAAAAAAGCAACGATCCTCTCTGGAACCCGTATTCCTTATCAATCACAAACCTTAAGTAGCGTGGTGAATAATAGTGCAGCAAGTACCTCAAACAATCAAACAGCCAACTCTATCACCGCTAATGTGACCTACCAAGATGTACTTCTTAAACTCGAAGTTATTCCTCTTATCAATTCTGATAAAGAGGTGAATCTCATTATAGCACAGCAAAATCAAAGTGTTGATAGCACAGCAACAACGCGACTCTTTAAAGCTGGAATCAATGCTCCCGTCGTGAATACGCAGGAATTAACAACGAGTGTTCGTATTACTAGTGGGTCTACTATTGTCTTGGGTGGACTCATTACAGAAGAAAAAACTAATGATGAAAAAGGTATCCCTTATATCAATAAAATCCCTATTCTTGGACCCCTCCTAGGGGGATCTACAAAGAATACTAAAGAACGTTCAGAACTTGTTGTTATGATCCAGCCAATTGTGATTGATTCCAATGATGCGATGCAAAAAGCCAGCGACCAACAAGGTGGCACTTCAGATCTTGGAACAGAAGCCAAAAATTTAGTCAATAAACTCCAACCATCTCCACCACCACCAGCACCCAAAAAAAAGAAATTCAAACTCTTTGGAATGCCGAAAATGAATAATTATTAATTCTTGTGCCTGTCATGGATAAAAAACCACATTTGGGACTTCTTGTTCTTGAGACACTCGCGCAATCTCTAGACGCTGATTTTAAGCGCGAAGAACTACCCGATCCTGCTAACCTCCCTGAGAAAGTTAATTGGCAGCGAACACTCCCCTTTATTTTCTTACATGGAGGATGTTTGGCAGTTTTTTGGGTTGGCACGAATGCGACCTGCATTCTTGCAGCACTTCTCCTCTACGTGATACGCATGTTTGCAATCACAGGATTTTATCATCGCTACTTTTCACACAGAACGTTTAAAACTTCACGTGCAGCTCAGTTTCTCTTTGCTGTTTTAGGAAACAGCTCGATGCAGCGAGGACCGTTATGGTGGGCTGCCACGCATCGCCATCATCATACTCATTCTGATGAGGAGGAAGATAAGCACTCTCCGCTGCAACAAGGGTTTATCTGGTCTCATATTGGATGGTTAACCTCGATGAAAAATTTTCCAACACCCTACAATAAAGTTGGTGATTTAAGTCGCTACCCGGAATTAGTTTTTTTAAATCGCTATGACAAGACCATACCAATCCTCTATGGATTATTCATGCTTAGCATTGGATATATTCTTGAAAAAAAATTTCCTAGCCTTGGAGTGACTCCTGCACAATTTTTTGTTTGGACATTTTTTGTGAGCACCACATTTCTACTGCATGGCACCCTCTTTATTAACTCACTCGCCCATCTCTGGGGAAAGCAACCCTATCAAACGAGTGATGATAGTCGTAATAATTTCTGGCTAAGCCTCATCACTCTTGGTGAAGGATGGCATAATAACCATCACCGCTACCCTCATGCCACGCGACAAGGATTTCACTGGTGGGAAGTGGATATTACCTACTACGGTCTAAAAATATTATCACTCCTTGGAATCATTTGGGAGCTTCGCCCAGTGCCGCATACCATTCTCAAGGAAGGATCTTATAAAAACAGTGCAGTCTAGCCCCAACGCCGGTTACTTAAAAATTAGTTTTGAAAGAGCTTGTTCTTAAGTATTTCATAAGAAGATTATGAAACTTAAAAAAATCAAGACACAAAAGCAGGGGGGTATAAAAGTTATCAAGGGGCCAAGTAGTGGTAGTCAAATTGCCAAGCATTTAGGAGAAGGTCCATTAGGAAAAATATACCCTCGTGAAAAAGTCTTAGGCATTTTATAAGAGCAACAATTGGCAAGCAAGAGAGTAAGAAGCTTGCCCAATGATGCCTTGATCTATTACGTCATTTCGATGGGGATTTTTATGACGCAAGCCACGCGTGAAGTTTTAAAATCTTTGGCTGAAGGAATTAAGTTACTTGATTCTCAAAGGCCACTTGTTTTGGCAGGCAAGGCCGCTATTGTCAGAGCACGGAAGAGATTGGGAGCTCGGCCGCTCAAGGCACTTTGGGAAGAGACATCCCAACTCATAGGCAATGTGCGACAACAAGGTTGCTTTTATCGGGGCTTGCGCTTGATGGCTATTGATGGGAGTACACTTGATGTGCCCGACAGCTCACAAAACAGAGATTATTTTGGAAAACAAAACTCGAGTCGTGGTAAGATGGCTTTTCCTCAACTACGCTTTGTAGCTTTGTGCGAATGTGGTCCTCATGCAATACATTCCGTTGCTATAGGCAAGTACCATCAAGGTGAAAACACATTAGCCAACTCATTAATTAAAAATCTCACGCCTGGAATGCTCTGTCTTGCTGATCGATTGTTTTTTTCTTTTCACTTTTGGAAAGAAGCTAGTGCCAGCGGCGCCGATCTTTTGTGGAGAGTTCGAAATAATTTAGTACTGCCAAGAGAACAAATTTTCAGTGATGGATCCTATCTTTCTACCATCTATGCCTCTACAAAAGATCGGCTTCATAAGACCAATGCCATCAAGGTGCGTATCATTGAATATCAAGTCTCAAAACAAAAAGAGAATGCTTATATTTTAATGACGACTTTGCTTGATGAAAAGACCTTCCCGGCCAGAGAACTTGCTAAATTATATCCGCAACGTTGGGAAGTAGAACTCATGTTTGATGAAATGAAAACTCATCTCAAAGATGGAAAAACTCTTCTGCGTCGTCAGAGCCCAGAGATGATCCTCCAAGAGTTTTATGGCTTGCTGCTTGCCTATCGAGCCGTACGAACCATGATGAATGAAGCGGCCCAACGTGCTCAGATTGATTCAGATCGATTATCTTTTACAGAGTCTTTTAATAGTATTCGTCGCAAACTGGTTGCCATGCCAGCCTTTTCCCCCTCAGGAAATATCTAGATGGCTAAATCATCTCATCAATGAAATTACTCAAGCAAGATTACCCAAAAGACGATGTCGTTCTTATCAACGAGCGGTAAAACGATTAGTTTTGAAGTATCCTGTTTCCTCAATTCGTAAAAATATGAATACTCCTCAGAGGCGTGTTACTAAAATCATAAAATACCTTAAGTAACCGTCGTTGGGTCTAGGGGGTAATTTTTACTAAGATAACAAAACAAGAAGATGATCCCAAAAGTTTTGACGACTCTTCAATGCTACCTTTGCTGCTGACATAGCTTCCTGTAGCTTTGATGAATCATCTTGACATAGAGTCGTAACAAGCTTCACTGCAGCAGGCCCATGATCCTCTCCATCAAGATCAATATGTCGCTTAAGATAGTAGTGAAAGACAGGAGCCTTCTCCTCGCTAATACCAAGCTTGTGAAGCAAAGAATAAAACATCTTTGGTATAACATGTTCTCGACCAAAGGCGAAAGCTGCAGCAATCTCATGAGCTTTGCCTTCATTCAACAAAGCAAAGGTCTCGTTCATGAAAATACGTGATGGTTCTGGTACCCCCTTATGATTAAGAGCTGCAGAGAGGCCTTCCTTTACAATGATCTGAAGAAATTCTTCTATTGAATCTTTTTTTGCACCGACCTCATTCATCGCAGTACGATATAGCTCAAAATGACTTCCATAATGCACCCCATTATCCTCCTCGGAGTAAAGAGAATCACTCTCTTCATCAAGAACAATCTCGTTTACCAAACGGACTAGATTGCCGTGAGGAGAGGGCATCCAAGGAATGGAGGTCGGGGCAATGATCGATTGAAGACTTTTTAACAAAGACATAAAGTCCCAAACAGCGAAAACATGATGCTCCATAAATAAGCGTAACTGCTCGATGGTATCAAGAGATTCAAAAATAGAGTGTTTTCCAACAGATGCTAAGGAGGGGGCCAGCTCCTCTAAGAGCTCATGTTCACAGCTTAAAGAAGATTGCATAGAGGATAATTATTTCGTGTTTTTGAAAGAAAGTGTTCTCCAACTAGCCTGGTTCTTGTGCAATAGGGCATCTGCAGATTCCGGCCCCCAACTTCCTCCTGGATAAAAATCAAGATCGTCTGAGGAAATATTCCAAGCCTCTTCTATACCATCAATAAAAGTCCATGCCTCCTCTACCTCATCACTACGGGCAAAAAGAGTAGCATCACCATTCATTGCATCAAGAAGCAATCGTTCATAGGCTTCTGGATTAGCTTTGGCAAAAGAAGTAGTATAATGAAAATCCATTTTTACCGGTTCTATATGAAGTCTAGATCCTGGTGTCTTTGCGGACATGGTAAAGGAAATACCTTCGTCTGGCTGAATTCTAATAAGCAATACATTAGCATCTAAGTGATGTCCCATTGTATTAAAAAGAACAGGTGGAATTTCTTTAAAAACAATAGCAATCTCAGTCCCTGCCTTAGGCATTCTTTTACCAGCTCTAATAAAAAAAGGAACTCCTGCCCAACGCCAGTTGTCAATACCAATATTAAGAGCAACATAAGTCTCTGTTGTCGAATTTTGAGCAACGCCTGGTTCTTTTTTGTATCCTAATACAGATTGATTGAGAATCATGCCCTCGGTATATTGCGCTCGTACGACATTTTTGAAAACGGTATCTTCTCTGAGGGGACGCAATGATTTGAGGACTTTCACTTTTTCATCACGAATGGAATCAGCGTGCATACTCATGGGAGGCTCCATAGCAGTGAGCGTTAAGAGTTGCAATAAATGATTTTGAACCATATCACGCAAGGCTCCTGCTTGATCATAATATCCCGCACGGCCTTCAACACCAAGTGATTCAGCAGCTGTGATCTGAACATGGTGAATATGTTTTGAATTCCAGACGGGTTCAAAAATAGAATTCGCAAATCGAAGGACCATCATATTTTGTGCCGTTTCTTTACCCAAATAGTGATCAATGCGGTACGTTGAAGACTCAGGAAACGAATCATGCACAAGCTTGTTGAGATGACGTGCTGTTTGGAGATTTGTCCCAAATGGTTTTTCAATAATCACTCGTGTCCAACTATTCTCTTGAGGTTTACTCAAACCACTCTGCTTGAGATTATGTAAAATAACTTCAAACTGATCAGGTGCTACAGCAAAATAAAAAAGACGATTTGCTGGCATATCATTTCTTGACTCATAGTCTGATAATTTTTTCGCAAGTTCGAGATAAGCATCAAAAGTATGAAACTCTCCACGATGATAGGATAGAGAGAGTGAAAATTTTTCCCAATGATCGTTGTGAACTGGTGAACGAGAGAATATTGACGTTGAACTTTTTAATTCAGCGCGAAACTCTTCATCACTCTTTTCACGACGGGCGACTCCAATCACATTGAGTGCGGATGGTAGATTTCCCTCAACTGCTAAATTATATAACGCTGGAATTAATTTACGATGGGTTAAATCGCCAGTAGCTCCAAAAATGACTAATGAGCATGGTTCTGGGACAAGCTTACTAAGAACTTCAGAGATAATAGGAGGTGAAAAACTCATGATATAAGTTAGGGTAGTGGGAATTGTTTAGAAAAATTGGTTACTCGTTTTCTTAGTGCAACGAGAGCATTATCGTCATGGCGAACTTGAAGTGCTTCATAAATAAAATCTGCAACTTGAAGCATATCTGACTCCTTCAATGTACGTGTTGTCATAGCAGGTGTACCAAGCCTAATACCACCTGTTTTCACGATAGATTCTGTGTCAAAGGGAATTGCATTTTTATTCACAGTAATAGCAACTTTATCTAACGTCTCTTGAGCCTCCAGGCCGTTAAGACCGTGAGAACGGAGGTCAACGAGCATTAAATGATTATCTGTACCTCCAGAAACAATCGAAAAACCAAGCTCACAGAGCCGTCCTGCTAATGCTTGGGCGTTAGAAACAACTTGACGTGCATAGTCATGAAATGAGGGTTGCAGGGCCTCCTCAAAACAGACCGCCTTTGCCGCAATAACGTGCATGAGAGGTCCGCCTTGAACACCAGGAAAAACCTGTGCATCGAGCTTTTTTGCATATTCTTGACGGCAGATAATAAGACCGGATCGAGGTCCACGCAAACTTTTATGAGTTGTTGTGGTGACAAAATCAGCATAAGGGACAGGACTTGGATGCATACCCCCAGCAACCAAACCCGCAATATGAGCCATATCGGCAAATAAAAATGCCCCAACACTACGGGCTATAGCATGCAAGCGTTCATAATCAATAATACGAGAGTAGGCTGAAGCACCAGCCGTAATCATCTTGGGTCTCACTTCCTCAGCCTGCTTAGCAAGTGCTTCGTAATTAATAAGGCCATCCTCTTGACCGACACCATAGTGAAAGATTTCATATAATTTGCCTGAAAAATTCGCGCGATGACCATGCGTTAGATGCCCTCCGTGCGCAAGATCCATCGTTAAAATACGGTCCCCTGGATTTAATACAGAAAAATAAACAGCCATATTGGCTTGGCTACCACTATGAGGTTGTACATTGATATGATCTCCCCCAAAAAGTTTTTGAGCCCGTTCTATAGCTAGTTTCTCAATTTTATCAACCTGCTCACATCCTCCATACCAACGTCTACCAGAATAGCCCTCTGCGTATTTATTAGTAAGACATGAACCTTGAGCTGCCATGACTGCTTGACTCGTAAAATTTTCTGACGCAATAAGCTCTATATGCTCCCACTGTCGATATGCTTCAGCATCAATAATAGCGGCAATGTCTGGATCTGTTTGTTTTAAAAAAGAAAGCATGGTGGCTGTGGAAAATGTTGATTTAATGTAAAAATATGAAATGAAGGAAACTTAATAAAGTTCAAATATCTTGAACAAAACGCGTACCAGTAGATGGTAATCCCAGAAGAGGTGATAGTCAAATGACATGAAGAAACTGATAGAAAATTCCAAAAGAAGTCCCATCCGAATATTTCATATTACCCGTTACAGCAGGCCTACTAGACCCTTAAAAAAACCTTAGTATTTTTTTGAGCCCATGAACTATAAAAAAGAAAAAGCGTACTCAGCGCGAGCAACCAACTCATGAGCCCTAAGTAGAAGCAAAGCATATACCACACGGGAGGCATAAATTTAAAAATAACTTCTTGAGTGTTTAATGGAATATTAAGAGCCAGCAAAGCTCCTGCTGCACGATATATTTTTGAAGGCTGACCATCAATATATCCTCTCCAATCTGGATGAAATGCCTTGGTCACAACAAACCATCCTGAAACATTAGCAGGTACATGATAAATCACTTCCTGATGATTCTTTGATGATGCATCTAAAAAGTTCATGTGGACAAAGGGAAGACCCCCATGTTCTTTAAAATCCGGCAAAAGCTCTATCTGATTATTGTGATTAGCAATGCCGGCAAAACCAATTTCATTAGAATGAATTTCTGGCGTTTCAAGGCTTAACAAATTTATTGAGGCTAGTTGAAGCGAAGCCTCTGCAAGTGAGTAACTCTCTTCCGGGAAGACAACGAAATCACGTGCTATAAATGCAGGGAACAAGGAATGATGATTTTCTAAAATGAGGAATGATTGATTCTCAAAAGCCACTGGAAAAAGAGATCGGTAAAAGCCCTCAGATTGCTTTGATAGTAAAGGATCTTCTTTATCAATAAAGAGATACGATACTCCAAGGAGATTAAGCATTTCTTGAAACTCTCGATGATTTTGATGAGTATACAAAGAATGAACCCATTTTAATTCAAAATAGCGATTAAAAGCCTCATCAGTAAGCGGATGACCTGTTAAAGAGGGTATCTGAAGATAAAAATACCGTCCAGAAAATGGAACAACACTAGAACCAGAGGCATCTTTTTTTAAAAAACAGACTGCTTTTAAAAAATCATCATAAGTACCATCTCTCAAACCACCCTGATAATAACAAAACAGGTAGGGAGAAAAATCTAATACCCATAGAAAGAGCAGTGTTGCACCAAGGATTTTCTGTAATTTTTTTTCATGAAAAGATGCTATAAAGGAACTCGCAAGAGAGCCAAAGAGCATTGCCAAAGAGAGAGAACCACCAATTTGCCAGATAGAAAAAGGAGCCCTTATCGCTTTGGCAAAGGGAAGCAATTCGAGCAAGCTGAATCCAGGAACAAAAAGCAAGACTATCACCATCAATACACGCAGATATTTATCTTGCCTTGGGTTTGAAAGAGATGGAGAGAGCTGCCAAACAACAACAACCATCCCAATAAGAGTAATCCAAAAAAGAGGAATGACACTATTTGCTAATCCTTGTGCAGATTGCAAAAAAAGAAAGCTACGGCTTATTAGCGAATGTGGTCCCATGCTCAACCACGCAGAAAAAACAAGGAGAACAATACTGGCTGTGACTATTTTTATTAATTTTTTTTCTTGCTTGTTTCGAAAAACATAAGTGTACCATGCTAAAAAAATAGTGATTACCCCGAGATAACAGCCACCATGATCCAAGTTAAAGTTAGGATTCATACCCTTAGTAAGAAGACAATCACGGTCTAAAAAAGCTAATGAACTTTGAATCGAAAAATTATTTTGCCAATCTGAAAATGGCTCAAAAGTAAACAGTGCAAGCCAAGGATACTCTCTTAAAAGAGGAAGCAGTGGGATGATGGCAAGTGGAATTAGCAATAATCCAGCAATAGCAAGCCTAAGAACAAATGCTGCAAATTGAGAAGATGTTTTTAATTTGTGCCTGTATTCATAGACAAGCAACAATAAAAAACAACAAGCAATAGGCGCAAAACAAATGGCTATCTTTGAAAAAGTCAACAGCAATGCTCCATAAGAGAGCGCAAGTAAAAGAGATGATTTGAAACTGTTTTTTACCATAAGTTGGTAAAGCGACCAAAGCACAAGAGGAACATAAACCATACTAAAGACAACAGGTAAATGTTCATTAAAACCAAGCCTGAGACTCATCTGAGGACCCAGCATATAGGCAAAAGCGCCAAAGAACCCTGTAAGTTTGCTATCTGACCATGTTGACAGAAAGAGATTCATAGCAAAACCGGCGCCGCATAAAGCAAGAAGGGCAGCGATTTTCCCTCCATAGAGCGGGCCAAAGAAATATCCAAAAAACTTTAGTGGTAAAATGGTAAAAACCGTTGTGAGTTGTGGAACAAGTGATCCTCCTCCCATAAAATAATGACTCCACCATCCACTCCACGGATGAAATGCCTCTGCCTTAGCCATATTTGCTAAGAGCTCCTGATCAGAAGGTCCTTTAAAAAACCAAATTAACCCTACGAAAAACATTACCCCGAAGATGACATAGGAAGCATGTGTGATATCGAACTTTTCGCCTGTTAAGACCTCTTTCATCTCTTCTGTTTTTTGATCTTTTGCAAAATCACCTCCTGAGGTCGATTGATTGATTAAGAGAGTAAGAGGTTTGTGATGTGCTGCTATTTTTTTTTTCTTAGGCATCTTGGTTTGTACTCTTTGTTTGTGCTTTTTAGGTTTGACCCGGATATTTCATACTAAATCGTAATGAGGCGCTGTGCAAAGCTTGTTAGTACAAGGCGGGTGAAGGATTGTGGTGCCGGGCTGTATGTGTCCATATTGACTTGCTCGCACCTGCTCGGCTCGCCCTTACGGGCTGTCCCTAACCTAACGGTTACGGCAGTCTACCCCAGGCTCTCCTGAGCACTGGTGTTGCCCAAATCACAATTCAAGACCAAAGCAGTAATCATGAGCTGTCCACAAGCCGTAATAGATTTTGTATGAAATATTCGGGTTAAGACCATCTTAAAAAATAACCAGACTGTTTTTCCTTACTCTTTTGGCGCTGAGATTGCTTGTAAGAGCTTATGTTATGTGTCTCATAGAGCTACACTCTTCCGCCTTGCTCATCGCCAAAATTTCTGAGTCCTATAGTCCATTTATTTTTCAACAAGGATATTACTCACTCTGGCTATACCAAAATCCAAAATAGGCCATTTTTTTTTCTTTGCATAGGCCTCCAATATCTGATCGGGGTTCACAGCAATCGGATTAGTTGCTATTAGAAAAAGCGGCAAATCATTATGAGAATCACTATAAAACCAGATTTTCTCATAATCCTCAAAAGAACGATTCCGCTCCATGAGCCATTCTTGAACGCGTGTTATCTTGCCTTCACGGTAGGAAGGAGTGCCGAGAAAACGACCTGTAAACTTCCCCTGTGCATCACGCTCTTCTTTGAGCGCTATTAAATACTTAATATTGAGAAGCTCTGCAATAGGGGTTGTTAAAAATTCGTTTGTAGCTGTAACAAGAATCACGTCATCGCCTGCTTGTTGATGATGCAAAAGTATTTTTAAACCTTCTTTGACGATTAGAGGACGAATCCGCTGTTCAAGAAATTCGCTGCGCCAGGCATAAATTTGTTCACTAGAATAGGGTCTCAAGATTTCCATTTGAAACTTTAAGAGTGCTGCAATATCGAGCTTTGCCTGCTGATAGCCTTGATCAAACTCATCCATCTTTTTGCGGTAAAGCACAGCATCCACAACACCACATCCTGCGAGATAATGACCCCATTCACTCTGCGTATCACCATTGAGGAGCGTATGATCAAGATCGAAGAGAACAAGGTCTGGTTTTTTCATTTTAAAATGGAAGAATTGCGGCACCTCGGTCGGATAATTTTTCCTATTTTTTTATCCAGAAATATTCAAACAAAGTCATCATTAAGAACGGGCTGCTTCAAAGAGATTCGTAGGACCAAAAATTATCAAAGAATTTCTTATCTTTGATTGATTTGATCGAGTCATAAGTGAGATCTTGAAGTATTGAAACTACTCCTTTTAGAGCATCACTGATCTCTCTCTTTTCATGAGACTTGAGGTGCGATCACATCATCGCAACAGTTTCTTAACGAATAGGACTTTCTTGAGTAGTAGAAAGAGTCTGCGAAGCTGGGTGACGTTCGCATGACGTTCCAACAACCAGCAGGAAGGCGCTGAAAACGAAAAGAAAGAAAAATGATTTTGTACAACGGGTCATCTCGCAAAAGTGAATCCTTAGGAAACAAGGGCTTTTTTACGAGCCTTGTTAATGAGGCTCATCACGGTTTGAGAAGGTCGAGCACCTACACTAAGCCAATACTCAGCACGTTGAAGATCGACAACAAAATTTTCTCCTTCTTGTTTGGAATCATAATGTCCAATAAGTTCAATAAATTTGCCATCACGGGGAGAACGTTGATCTGCTACTGTGATGCGATAAAAAGGATGGTTTCGTGCTCCTTCACGACGAAGTCGAATAGCTACTGCCATGGTAATATATTAGGTAAATGTTAATTAGGGATCAGGCTACCAAGACGACTAGAGGAAAATCCACGAGAAGATTTGGCAAGCATTTTTTTCATTTTCCCTGTATTCTTCATCATTTTTTTCATTTGGTGAAGACGCAGGATGAGATTGTTCACTTCGGTCACAGAACGACCACTGCCGCGGGCAATACGTTGGCGTCGACGAGCATTAAGAATGTCGGGACGTTTTCGCTCACAAGGCGTCATAGAAAGTATGATCGCTTCAACCCGCTGCAGTTCCTTTTCGTTAACCGCAGTCGATGGAAGCTTAGCGCCCCCTGGCAACATGCCAAGCAGATTCTCTAATGGACCCATCCGACGCAGCATTTTTAATTGGCTTAAAAAGTCATTAAAATCCATGGAGCCGCTTTTTATTTTTTTCTCGAGTTGTGCTATCTCGTCGATTTCAAGAGCCTCCGCGGCTTTTTCAACAAGTGTAACGACATCTCCCATGCCGAGAATTCTGCCTGCTAATCGATTAGGATAAAAAGTTTCCCATTCATCTAATTTTTCTCCAGTACCAGAAAACTTAATGGGTTGTCCAGTAATCGCACGCAATGAAAGTGCTGCTCCACCACGAGCATCACCATCAAGTTTTGTAAGAATAAGTCCAGTGATTCCTATACTGGAGTGAAAATGTTTTGCGACACTCACTGCTTGTTGACCGGTAGCAGCGTCGCAGACGAGCAGAAGCTCCTGAGGCTGCAACATCTCCTTGAGATCTTTTAATTCTGCCAGGAGAGCTTCATCAATTTCACGCCGTCCGGCCGTATCATAAATGGCCACTGTACCCGGCTGTTCTTGAGCCCACTGAAGACCTGCCCGAGCAACCTCAAGAAGATTTGATGATCCTGTTTGAGGAGCAAAAACAGGAACATCAATCTGCTTTCCTAGGGCCACTAATTGATCTATGGCAGCAGGCCGAAGAAGATCAAGCGCTATAAGAACCGGCTTCTCTCCTTGGCTCTTCAGCCATTTGGCTAATTTTGCCGAAGAAGTTGTTTTCCCTGCACCGTTCAAACCGATCATTAAAATACATTCTGATTTCTTTAGCGTTATAGGCGCAGCATCTCCTCCTAAAAGCGCAGTTAATTCGTCATGAAAAATTTTGATAATCTGCTGACCTGGCGTAATACTTGCAAGGACTTCCTTGCCTAGTGCTTTTTCTTTCACACGCAGAATAAAATCTTTAGCAACTTGAAAATGTACGTCAGCATCAAGAAGTGCTAAACGAACTTCACGCAAAGCATCATTGATATTTTCCTCAGTAATGCGTCCATGACCGCGGAGATTTTTAAAGGTTTTTTGCAGTTGGCTAGAAAGTGTGGAGAACATAGGGATCAATCCTACAGTAAAAGAAGTATTTAGTGCAAATGATCGTTAATAAGGATTGCAAACATTTATGGAGCCCCTATCACCTCGTTCTTACAAGAATTTTAAAGCATCACTCTTTTGCAACAAAACTGATCACAACGATAGAGAACTGCTTTGCCCTTGACTGGTTTCATATCACGAAGCTTTCTATTCTGTTGGGCAAGCCATGATGAAGCTAGAGCACCTTCTATTAAGATGAGTACTTGGTCAGGTTGAAAACCTTTTCTAGTCTGCACAAGAAGATGCTGTGTATCAGACCATGCGAGTTCGCCTAGAATTACGACCTGAGAGAGAGGCATGCGCCAACAACAGAATGCGGCGAGGAGCTGTGGAAGGGCTGTAGGCATTTTTTCTAATGTTCGAGCTGAGGCATGAAAAATTGCAGCCGCTTGCTCCTCGTGGGTTTGATCATCTAACATCCGAGAGAAGCGCAGATGATTGAGAGCCGCAATGGAATTGGCAGAAGGTTCCGCCCCATCATATTCCTCTTTAATTCTCAAAAGCAGATGAGCATCGTCTGCAGCACTGCTAAAATAGCCGCCTTGTGTATGATCCCAAAAGAGATCATTCATTTTTTTTTGTAATGTTTTTGCCCATTGCAACCATTCCTCATCAAATGTTGCTTCATAAAGATCGAGCAAACCTTGAATCAAAAAAGAATAATCCTCAGCAAAAAGAGACTTGATAGATTGTCCGGAAAACCAACTATGAGATAGCTCTTGAGAAGAAAAATCATAGAGATGAGTTTGAAGAAAACGGGCCGTTTTTATTGCCTCATCAATATAATCTTTGCGCCCAAGGATCGCTCCTGAACGTGCGTATGCCGAAATCATGAGAGCATTCCAGGAGGTTAAGACTTTCTCATCACGATGAGGTCGCGGACGTTGTTCTCGTGCCTGAAAGAGTTTTACTCGTGACTCTTTAAGTATTTTTTGCTCGGCATCCGAAAAATTTTCATGCTCATGAGTCATGAAAATATTTTTTTCAGCCATCTCGTGATGAGGGTCAGCTTCAATAGGAATATTGCCTCGTGCATTGACATGATAGCATCTTGCAAAGAGGCTATATTCTGACTCGGAGAGTAATGCACGTATCTCTTGATCCGACCAGATATAGAAAGCACCTTCACTCTTGATGCCTGAGGAATGAAGACTATCGGCATCTTGAGCAGAGTAGATTTCGCCACAAGGCCCACTCATCTCGCGCTTCACATAAGATAAAATCGTATGAACCACATCTCCGTATTGCTGATCTCCAGTCAGTGCATAAGCCTCTAAATAAGCAAGCGTGAGCTGTGCCTGATCGTAGAGCATTTTTTCAAAGTGAGGCACTTGCCAGATTTGATCGACAGCATAGCGATGAAAACCACCTCCTAAATGGTCATGGATGCCACCAGCAGCCATTTTACGGAGTGTGAGCAAGACCATCTCACGAGCATGCTGCCCTTGTTGAGAATCATGCGCATAGGCATAACGTAATAAAAAAAAGAGCACACAAGGACGTGGAAATTTCGGAGCAGGCCCAAAACCACCCCAAATCTTATCAAAGCTCTCTAGAAAATCGCCGAAAGCCCTTTCTAAAGGGATTTCTTCGGTTTTAGAAAAAAACAATGCGTCTTTATTTAAAGCCTGCTCCAAGCTTCTCAGGACCCGCAATGATTCTTGTTCTACTTGCTCTCGATTTACTTTCCAAAGCTCCGCTAGTTGCGCAAGAACTGACGCAAACCCAACACGACCATAAGTATTCTCTTTAGGAAAATAAGTACCACCAAAGAATGGTTTGAGTTCTGGTGTTAACCAAATACTCATAGGCCAACCTCCACTCCCCGTAAAGGCTTGTAAATAGTTCATATAGAGACGATCAACATCAGGTCTCTCTTCCCGATCTACCTTGATAGAAATAAACTCCTTATTGAGCAACGCTGCGATGGCTTCATTTTCAAAGGATTCACGAGCCATCACATGGCACCAATGACAGGTAGAATAACCAATTGATAAAAAAATCGGCTTATCCTCAAGACGAGCTCGCGCAAACGCTTCCTCACCCCATGGGTACCACTCCACAGGATTGGCGGCATGCTCGAGTAGATAAGGAGAGAGAGTGTGTGCGAGATGATTCATGTTGTTCGATGATCAAAAGGCATCGAGTGATTACTTTTTGGGTGCTGGCACTGGCAATCCCAATTTTATATAGACCTTAGGTGTTGCAATACGACCCTGTGGTGTTCGTTGAAGATAGCCTTGCATGATGAGATAAGGTTCATGAACTTCTTCAAGTGTCCCTGCCTCCTCTCCAACAGCCACAGCTAAGGAATGAAGACCAACAGGGCCTCCTGCAAATTTATGAACAATAGCCTCTAAAAGACGCTTGTCCATTTCATCAAATCCCTCCTCATCAATATCAAGCATGCTGAGTGCTTGAGAAGCTGATTGCTCATTAATCACTCCCTTAGTACGCACTTGCGCAAAATCACGAACCCAACGCAGTAGATTGTTAGCAATACGTGGGGTGCCACGAGAACGACGTGCAATTTCAAGTCCCCCTGCATCATCGATACGCACATCGAGTAAACCAGCTGTACGAATAACGATTTTTTGTAATTCTTTAGGTTCATAATAATCAAGACGACAGTTCATCCCAAAGCGAGAACGCAAGGGCGAGCTGATCATTCCTGCGCGCGTCGTTGCACCAATGAGAGTAAAACGTGCAAGATTAAGACGCACGCTTCGTGCATTAGGACCTTGATCAATCATGATATCCACACAAAAATCCTCCATGGCAGGATAGAGATATTCTTCAATGACAGGCTGCAAACGATGAATCTCATCGATAAATAAAATTCCACCTCGAGGCATGGTGGTCAAGAGACCGGCTAAGTCTCCTGCTTTTTCAATGGCAGGGCCGCTTGTGGTCTTAACTTCCACCCCCATGGCATTGCCAAGAATATAGGCCAGGGTTGTTTTTCCGAGTCCTGGAGGCCCACTGAGTAAAATATGCTGTAGCGTGTCACCACGCTGTGAAGCGGCTTCTACAAGAAGTTGTAATCTCTCAACAGCACGAGCCTGACCACAAAATTCGCCAAACAGCGGAGGCCGTAGAGAAACATCAAACGGGGCATCAGGCAAATCTGATTTTAAAGAAGGTAAAATATTTTCAGATTTCATAAAGTTTTCTTCTGCAGGCTATCCTAGCCACGTAAAGGTTCCAAAAAGATTTATATAAAACTTTCAAAAACTTTTTTACACTCGTCACAAATGAAATTAACTAGCAATAAGCAGAGGGTACTCTTTGAGTATTTCCCGTTTTTTTTACTCCTCTTCGCGCTCTGCTACTATGGCTATTACTACCGCTGCAGCCTCTATCCATCCGGAGAAGGAGGCATGGAGGGCATTACAGCACTACGCTTACTCTCTCACAAAATTCCCATTATTGAGATTGCCCTGAATTATAATGTGCTCTGGTTTTATCCCATTACCTGGCTTTTTAAAATCGTTGGCCCAAGTTATACGGCACTGAGAATATTCTTTTTTTCCATTTCCACGCTTACGGGACTGCTGACTTTTTATATTGTCAAAAAAACATCCTGTAACCCTTTACTTGGTTTCTTTGCAGGAATATTAGCCCTAGTGTTGCCTGGCCAACTATTCAGAAACTACATGGCCTTTGTGGTGATGTTGAATATGTTTTTATTTTTAAAAACATTTCTTCTACCTTCGCGTACTTCTAGAACAAATCTTCTCTCAATGGCTGTTACAGGATGTTCTCTCGGATTAACATTTCTCATACGCATCGATCTTGGTTTTTTCTTAAGCCTCGTTTTTCTAGGACTCGTACTCCTCTACCCATGGATTAAGAGTCAACACATCAATAGTCTATTAAAGAAACCTTTCTTGATGGCTTTGGCAGGGCTTGTGTTAGGTGTCATCGGTTTTTTGCTTTTCCACATACCAGCTTACTGTGATGCAGAAAAAAAAGGTTTTGTTGCTCCTTTTGTTACCCAATACATTCAATGGCCACACATGATTGTGAGCCAAGCTGGACACCTCTTAAAAAATATGTTGCATCCTCAGGCTGCTCCTGCCTCCTGGGCTACCTATAGCTCTCAACCTCTGCTTGCAACACCCTCATCAGATCACCAACAAGCTAAAAGCAATCTTCTTCGGCCTGCTTTTCATACAGTCGATATGAGAACAAACATGATGATGCTTAATATTTATCTTCCTATTATTTGCGGGCTACTATTGTTACTGGTTGCCTTACTTTTTTTCCTTGCAGGCAAGAAGAACAAAGAATTGTCTTCTCAAGCTTGGATCATCTTAACAATGCTCGGATGTGCTCTAACACTATTGCCTCAATATTTTTTCTGGCGACCTGATATGGTGCACTTGAGTGAGTTTATGGTCCCTATGACTGCAACACTCCTGGTGGCTATTTCTTTTGTTTGGAACGCGAGAAAAAAAATGAATCTTTTTTTTCAACCATTCCTCTGGTTGTTTTTATCTGTTTTCACCCTGACACTAACACTCTATTGGATCAATGGGTGCCAATCTCAATCAACCGGAGGCATTGCTATTAGCCAAGGGAGAACCAAAGAATTTAGTGGTATGAACGGGGTGCATGTCAGGTTAACCCCTCATGAACTCGAAGAAACCACTGCCATTTACCAAAGCATCCTTCAACACTCCAGACCCGAGGACTACGTCATCTGTTATCCTTATAACCCAGAGATTAATTTTATGACCAATCGTCCTTCCTATCGCCGTGATCTTTATTGCGATGATATGACAGCAGCCTCTAACTTCGATCAAACGAACATTGATGAAATAAAAACATTTCAGCCAGCTGTGATTGTAGTCACCGATTGGCCCATTAATGGAACGGAGCATTCACGATTTAGCAAATGGGCTTCTACAACCTATGAGTATATCCAACATCATTATTGTGTAGATTATGAACACGGTATTATCCATGTTTTCGTGCGTCCTAAAATTCATGTAAACAAAGATATAAAATAAATAGAATACAGGGCAAATCATGAAACAACGTTGGAATCATATTTTTTTTCTACATGGCAGAGCCTCTCCAGATATATTGCAAAAACATCTCCCTTTTGAATTAGATCTTTTTGAGGGAAGAGCCATTCTCTCTATTGTCCCTTTTAAAATGGATTGCATTAGATTTGGGATGCTTCCTCCTGCTCCCTTTTTTTCTCATCTCTGGGAAATTAATCTCCGAACATATGTCAAGGTGGGTCAAAAAACAGGGGTCTATTTTTTTACTCTCGATAGCGATGCTAGACTCGCTTGCTTTATTGCAAACCACTTCTTTCATCTCCCCTATCGACTCGCAAGAATCCATGCTCACATTGATGCGCAAGAGTACTACTTTCAGAGTCAGCGCTCTCTCTTTTCTTTTGAAACTTCTTTTCGACTTACTGGACGCAAAAAAAAGCCATCCCTCTTAGATAAATGGGCTACTAACAGAAACAGCCTCTTCACTTGTAAAAAAGGAAACATCTATGAAGGCAGAGTAAAACATGATCCGTGGCCATTAGAGGAAATCGAGAACCTCGTTGTAAATGATCATTTCTCCAATCAAATTCCTGTTCACTCTCATTTCGACCCTCAAGATTCGAGTTACAGTCGATCACTGCATGTCAGCTTTACACCATTTCAAAAAATTAACTGAAGCTTCTAACTATAGTCAAACCCCTCGCCTCTTAAAAAATTATTTTTTCTTATCCTGCTTTTCTGTGTTTGGAGAAACATTCTTTTTTTCAGGAACCTTCTTTTCAGAAGACTGTGATGAAGTTTCGCTAGGTTTTGTGGATTTAGTTTCTGGAGCATTTGAATTGACAGCTTGGCCTGGCGCTTCCTTTTGAGCAGAATTTTTGTACCCTTGGCTTCGATAGTCAGTGATATAAAATCCAGATCCTTTAAAAAGAAAACCTGCTCCTGCGCCTATCAGTCTTTTTACCTCACCTTTACCCCAATTTTTCATTTGGCAAAGCTCCTTAGGGCAGGTCGTATATGCTGCTGAGGACATTGATTGAAAAGCATCAAAATGATGATGACATTGATTACATTCGTATTCGTAAGTTGGCATAAAATTAGTAATTAGTAGAAAATCATTATAGTCAAATTGCTTTCAAATGATATGAAAGAACATAGGAATGTACAGACAGCACATTGACTCATGTATCATAAAAAATAGCTTACGCTCAAAATTCATCCTCAAAACGTGAATGGAAATGGGAAATATGGCGTGAAGACTTGGTCTCTGGTTGTTTTTTAAAAGTGTGTAGTGCACCTAGATGGTGCGCACGCCAATTCAAAAAAGCAAGTTGAGGCCGAGTGTATTGCGTTAGATTTGCTACTTCCATTCACGTTTTTAGGTTCATGGGTCCTGAATAAAAAAATTCTAAATTTCATCGCAAAAGCTAAATACAAACTCTCCGTAGCCCGCATATTTCATACTGATTCGTCGCGAGGCGCCGCGAATCCTGATGGTGACACCACCGGTGGTCGGGAGACCGCGCTGGAGACTGCCCCTAACCTAACGGTTACGGCAGTCTACCCCAGGCTCTCCCGAGCACTGGTGTTGCCCGAGGAGCAATTCGAAGCTTACGCAGTATCCATCAGGTGTTCGCAAGCTGCAGCAGAATCGGTATGAAATATCCGGGTTAGAGCCAATGCGTGTAAGGAAATCAGAATTTAATATTGGAATAATATAGAATATATTGTGGTAGTAATGGTTGCAAATTGAGATAAGAACAAGGATGAAAATCAATCAACCTTGTAGCAGCGCATCATTTC
>Ga0214923_10001899_pt1 | contig 28801 bp, 45 predicted proteins | sample LL1510_MetaG_FD_177993 | JGI IMG/M metagenome (GOLD analysis project Ga0214923, IMG submission 177993) | Freshwater microbial communities from Lake Lanier, Atlanta, Georgia, United States - LL-1510 | ecosystem: Environmental > Aquatic > Freshwater > Lake | place: USA: Georgia | collected...
TTCTCCAATGTATTTATTCTATTTTCTTGATCTTGTTCTTTAGCTTGTTTGTTCTTTTCAGCTTCCTTTCTTGCTTTAAACAAACGATATTCATTATCATTTACGTTGATTATACCATGAGATTTTGCGTCTCTGTACAATCCTGGGTTGTCTTTAACAGGTATATACTTCATAGCTACTCCTCAAGAGCAATAACAACTAGCTTTTTAACTCTTGGAATTCTAGCTGGATTTCCACCACGCATTACAATTTTAATTTGAACTGCACTAAATGATGGAAGACCTTGAATATTGGCTTCATATGCTGAAAACTCTTCCATATCATCGTTCGGTGATGGAATAGTAGTTACTAATTCACCATTTTTGTCCAAATTAAATTCAGCCAAAGTCCAGTTTGTATTAGTTATATCCGTTGGGTCATCAATTTCTTTTACACGATAGTATAAGTCTATAGTATTAGATGAATGTCGATATGCATCAAACATTACTTTTAATGCATTAGAAGCATTAGCCAAGGTCAAAACTTTTGACAAATATTTTGCCGAGACGCTTCCACTATTAGGTGCTATTTCGTCAATATATCTGTCCTTTTGCACTAAGGTAAAAGACGAGTTTTGAAATCCTTTAGCTTGTTTTGGTCGATGATCAACTACAATTTCGCATAAACATGGTTTTCCTGAACCCATGTCGTCGTCGTCAATAGTATTGTCAGGAGTATAATTTACCTCTAGTACATAAACATCAGCACAATTTCTGTCGCCTGTGGCTCCTGTAATAGTTATTAATTTGCCAATATCTAATTTTGCCAAGTGTCTTGCCACAGTATCATCAAATGTTTTAATTCTCATCGGAGGTGGCTCTGCTAAAACAGTTGAGCTTGAAGATCCTGTGTCAAACCCAGCATTAATGGTCATGGAAATATTGCTAGAAATAGAAACAACAAATCTTTCTTCGCCGGTAGTAGAATCCTTTATTACATCTCCAGGAGAAAGCTCAGTTAAAAATTTTGTGCCAGTTCCTGTCACTGATGTTCCATTTGATAAGTCTAGAGTCCCTGTCAGAGTTCCTGTAGAGCTAGTAAAATACACTTTGTTACTAAGATCAGATATTAAAGGAACAACAGTAGGTGGCAAACACTGAAACAAATCATAATCATCATTTATTACACAATTAGGATTTACAGATGATCCGACAGGTATGTGTCCCGTAGGATTATCAATTCTATTTGCAGAACACACAACGCTAAATCGTGATTCATCCAAAACAGGAGACAAATTAGGATTACTTGAGCTTAGTATTGCTCTAACTTGAATTGATTTTTCACCACCCAAACTACCATCCGCTTGAGATGGACCTGGTATAGTATCAAGAGGTGTGTGTTCGTTAATATAAGAGCTAACGTGCATAGGACGATCAAACACAACCATATTATTAGGTGAAATATTAATTCTAGGTAGTATTTCATATGGTGTATTGGTATCTTCATTTACTCCCTGACTACTGGTAGTTTGAAGATTCCATTTAACTGTGGTTTGGGGCAATTCAAGAGCAGTTGTAAGCAACATTAGCTCATCGCATCTTACGTTAGATGTTGCAGTAACTCCTGCTCCACCAACTTTTCCATTGGACGTTGGTTTGGTCCACAAGTCAGGAGCTATAGTGGCACCGCTACTATAAGGTTGATCGGGATCTAAACTTAAATCTATCAAATAGCTATCTAATTCAACTTTTGTGATCCAATGTCCACTAACTCTATTCATTACATTTCTGCCGCTATTAGTGTCGTCATCATATCTGTCATCACGACAAGCAAGTCCTAATAAATCTCCAGAAACATTTTGAAAAACAACTTTACTACCTATTGTGTGCCCGTGTCCGGGATGTATAACACGAACTTTTAAATTATTTTGAGTAAATTGAAATGGATCTCGTGTTAGCACATCTAAAGGCAAATCACCATTTACAAAATCAACTTCACCAGTTCTTTCGGTTTTAAACTTGGCTTTCCAAATTTTAAACTTAATATCTATTGTTTGATCTGGTGTCCAAGAAATACCATTTTGCGATTTAAAATAAACACCTTGAATATAAGGATCTTTTTGTATAGGATTTGAAGTACCAATTTCCGTATTTACTTCACCAATATTTCTAAATGCATCTACACCATCACGACCAGTAACATCAGGTCCAGATTGAGCAACCCAAACATTATACTCATTACTGTCAGATAACAAAACAAAACAGTAGCTGGTATTTTGCGCCACGTAAATTGGTGATTTAAATGTAAATCTAGTAGGAATCATATCTAAGGCAGGATTAGTAGATATGAAACTAACACCATCTTGAATAGTATTACCAGAATCTGCTTTAATTTCTGTTGTGTTTGTCCAAGGTCCTTTTGTGATACCTTCCACTCCTGTGGTATTCCCAGTTACAGTCAATCTTTGCCCATCAAAATGATTGATAACAATTTCATCAGCATCTTTTACAACTTCACCCATGGGCAAAACTGTAGTTGATGGATTACCTCCCGGCGCCAAATCTCTTAATTGAAGTATTACTGGCGATTGAGGTTTATTAGGATCTGAGGGCTTTTTATAGAAGAAAACATCGATTGCGGTAATAAAACATCCACCTTCATCATATACGAAAAAGCTCTCCGAAATAGGATCTCTAGGACAAGGACTTCCCCACTCTAGCATAGATCCTTCGGTAGAAATTGGTCCTAAATTTCTTGAAACAGAAGTAATGTTTAGTGTTGACGCTCTTGTTGAATATGTGGTTTTTTGTTTTGTTGTTACCCATCCTGTAGCATGATATTTTGCTTCTGCGAATGATGCTGGAGGTGGGTTTGTTTGATTGGATGTAGAAGTAGTAAGTCTGAATGCCTTGGTTCCAGTTTTAAACTTTACAGATGTGTCATTAGGTATCTTAAAAATTCCTTCAATTCCTCCCTTAGAGTTACAAACAAGAGGATCACCATAATTGCCATAAGTACCATCGGCTTTTTTCGGTTTGCAATAGTCTTCAACATTAACACCATCAAAAAATGGGTATAATGTGGCTCCGGGCATAAACGCTTTTCCGGAGAATTCGATTTCTCGACTTCTCATGTATTCGGCTAAGCCCATATCAATAACTCTATCTCCCATGTCCACAGGAGTAGTCATTCCTAAATCAACTAGCTCGCTCTGCACGCCAGTTTGTATTTTTTCTCCAGAAAGTCCAACGGTTGTTTTTAATTCGTCAGAAATTACCGAAACTCTACCCACATCTACGGGCTGACCAGCATTTACATATCCCTCAGGCGCCAGAATGATAGGTTGACTATTCGACCATTTTAATTTGTCGTTATCCTTTTTTGGAGCCAAAGGTTTGGATTTATTTCCTCTTGCTGGTGGTTTATGAGAACGTGAATTACTTTTAGTCATAGTTACTTATTCTTTTTCTTTTTTCCACCTTTATGACCACCCACCACTGCTCTGCCTGCTCTTTGATGTGCATTTTGAGCTGGTTTTCCAGGACCATTTGTAGTGGATTTTCCTTTTGATCCTTTATCTCCTTGCTTAGGAGCCGAAAGAGCATTGGCATTATCACTCTTTTCTTCTTGTTTTCTTTCTTTAACTTCCTTAATTCTTTGTTCAACCACTGAGTGACCGGCAATAATTACTTTTTGTCGTCCTGTTGGAACTTGATTTATATCAATTCCAGTCCAATTATTAAATGTGGCTCCATAGCTAGTAGTTATTCCTTTTCCGTTACCCATACTAGCTTTAATTAAGTCGTATGCGCCTTCATCCACCACATTATGCGGCTCGGCCCAAACATCAGCTTCTTTCCACTCATCAGACCAAGGGCTAATATCAAGCACACCCACATATGTAAATACCGCATATGGATTAACATTAGAAACTTTACTAGCTTTGGGTTGATCTAACATGACAACATTTTCATATGGTAAAGTATATATTTCGCCCGTTTTTTGATACCATTTCTTAACTCGTCCTTCTTGTTCTTGATCGAAAGGATTCTCATATATCAATTCGGCTTTTTCAAATAACTCTACATTTATTCTTTGTGGTTGAGGTCGTAGCTCTTGTCTCTCAGTATCTATACAAGCCCTCGCCCCTGAATCCCAGCTATAATCTCCAGCATCATGAGAGCCGAAGTTATCGACCATAAATCCATTTTTAAATTTGTTTTGACCCGCTGCATCTGGAATAACCAACTCAGCAGTTTGTTTTTCCAATAATGATAGAGATGTATAATATTCTAAATTTTCTATGCGCTTCTCTAATTTACCGATGTCTCTCATGGTATAGCGGCGATTATCAACCATACTAACTGCACAGTCCGAGGGATTTGCAGTATATGGTCTTAGCAACAGATTTGCTATCGTCATTCCTGTAGCGGGCTCATCTGGATTTTTAGGATTTATTTCCGGTATACCTCGTTTGACTACAAATGCACCAGATTTGTCCAAATATAGTTTATCTGCACGAGCCTCATAATGATGATAATCGCATCTAACGGATCCTTTTGGTGGTTCCAAATAAGTTTTAAATCCAGCCGAAACGCCAATTTGTGTTAGACCATCATCATCAATCACTCTCGGGCGAAAATCTAAACAGCACGCCAAATCATAAGTTTCGCCACTGGAATTAGTAAACATAGGAATATCTTCATATCTAAGCTCGGCTGTAGCACCCTCAGTATTATAAGAATCAACAGAAAAATAACCTCCTGTAGATCCTAGAGTATGATCGAAGTAATCAAACTCAACTCTTATTTTTCCAGTGGCTTTAGGAACACCACTTTTTCTTATAGCACGACCAATATCATAATAATAATCTCTTTGTCCACTATCTAGTGTGTAAAGAGCGGTGACATTTATATGTCCATCTGGCAAATCTTCATCGCTACAATCGCTTGGCTCTACACTAAAATTTGGTGATTGAACAACTCTACTAATTCTAAGTACATCGGCCTTTTTTAATGAAATAATATTGGCATCGGATTCTACCACAACATACGGCCCACTATATCGATGTTTAAGTTGAGCTGGAAAATATTGAAAAGAACCAGAGCGCAAAATTTTTGTTCGTTCTAAAGATGCATTATTGGTTTTTTGAATTGTTGCTATAATGTATAGAGTCTTGCTTTCCGAAGATTTTGTGTAAATATTAATGGTATTCCCTACAATTTTTAATACGGCAGTATTAGACGGAATAGTAGTGCCATCAGGAGCACCCGCAGCAGGACCATCATAAGACTGTAGCTGCATCCATTGACCATTATTTTTGTTAATAATGATATAATCATTGATAGAAAATGGTGAAAACAACTCATCTGTAGTTAGAGAAACTGATGTAGTGCCGGTGGTTACCAAATCACTGGCGACAACTCTACGAACGGTTAATACAGTATCTTTTGCCGATGGGTTAGGTGCTCCTTGAGATCCACCTCTAACAGTTTTTATCGCATCATGAGGAAGTTTGTAAACTAAAGAAGATCCCTCTTGTAATCCTTGGAACTGGACATAAGAAGCCTCAATAACAGACCCCGGCAGTATGCTGCTGGCTCCCGATAAGTAATTAACCAGTAATTGATTATCATTTTCTGGGTTGGCTGTAACTCTAAAGTAGGATGCGTTTACACCCAACCCTACTCTAACAACATCGTTAGCGATAATAACATTTGTTTGGTCGTTTTTCCACGATGTTCCTGTGCCGACTAACATATATGTTGATGTTGTGTTTAGTGCACCAGTAACGTCTGTGATACCGTCTTGATTTTTAATTGAAACTGAACCAAATAATCTGTAATAATCAGGAGAACAATTACACTTAAAGGTTGGATTTCCTGAGTAAACACTCTTTAGTTGTGATAAAGACTTGTTAGCATCCGGTTTAATATCAAACAAATATAATTTGTATGTAGCGGATGAGGTGGATGACGCCGTAGATAATAGCTCGACAGCCAAAACTCTTGCTGTTCCTATTCTTGATGTAGAACTGCTTCCTCCTGGATTATTTTGCTGAGTCTTAGGTGTGTTGTGCAGCTCAATTAAATCATAATTTTGAAGCTCAGGAACTCCTTCTACATCAGTCACTATTAAGTATGTTCCAAGAGGTGTATAAAGAGCAGAATTGTTTTGATACTTTAATGTTCTTGCTCTAGGAATATCTACAATCGTTGTGAATATTTTCTCAATTTCGTATCCTTTAACGTAGGCTTTTCCTGGTTCAATTTTTAAAGATACTCTATCTCGACAGAGTGTTAAAAAGTCCTGAAAAGTTCCATCTTTTTTAGTTGGATACCAAGCATCTTCATATTGTACTCCGCCCGCAAATGGGCCTTCAGCTTCAACATCTTCATTATAAATGGGCAATTCAAAAAATTTATTTGCCAATAATATAGCGGCGTCTTTACTAGAACACTGAAACTCTTCTAGAGGATGAGCCCCACCTAAATTACCTTCTCTCAAGAAATTTTCTACAGAGACTATGAAAGGATTAACAACATAATCACCAGATTCATCAAAAGTTCTTCTAGCAAGAGTGTGTTCTAATATTGAGTAATCAGTATTAACTACTCGCTTTCTTAAAGTACCATTTACTAGAGCTAATAGAGGAACAAAGTCGCCTGCGGTAAAGTTTATATCTGGAGCCTGAAATATGTCGGCAGAAATTTTTAAACGATCTGCACCCGGTGCAGAAAAATTTGGAGTTCCGATGGCATTATCATACAAAGTATCATCATCATCGGCAGTAACTACAGATTCCGTTACTTTTAGTCCCACTAAAGCTGTGGGTGGTTCTAACCAAGCGGCATCATCATCAATATCTCTAGGTTGAATGAAAAGTTTTTGCTGCTCTACAAATACAAAATTTCCATTAAAGAAATACACACCCTCAGCAACTATAACACAATGAGCAATTCCTATTGCTTCGTCTTTGTTTACTATATTTGCTGATATAGGAGTTTCATCAATAGTAGTTATTAATTGATTCTTTAAAAATTTAGTATTGTCACCACTATTATCGGCTCTTAGATAATTAAGAAACAGTCTTGCTTCACCACTAGAATCTGGAGGCAAAACACCAACAACCTCGGCTCTTATATCCAGAGGTTCACTTAAACTTTTTATTGTTTTTCCTAACCAGTATTGATTTAATTGTGTTAGTGTGGTGGCTAAATTTCCATCAGTCCCGGCTATTTTAATAAAACCATAATTATTGATGTATTTTACACCTTCTTTGTCACCAGGAATTACCTGTGCTCCTTGCTCGAACAGATGAGCACCAACTCTTTCAATTTGCTTTTGAAGTAAAGATTGAAGTTGATTTAATTCTCTGGTTTGAATTGCTCGACCTGGACGAAATAAAATTCGATAGAACTTTTTATTCTCGTCATAATCATCATAATATGGATATTGATTCAGATTTACTTTTGTCATAGTGTATAATTATTTATCACTAAAATTCTATAATTGCCTTGATGTCTTCAACTTGATCCGATGAACGCAAAACGGGTCTTCGATTTTCAAGATATAAAATTTCTCCCTCAAACTTTTTAATTTCTTCAGAAATCACTCCAGAAGGTTTAATTGTACCTTCACAGCCCGAAGTTTCTCCAGTAACAGAAAGTCCCGAACTAATTGTTCCATATCCAGTTTCTGGTGTTTGAATATAGGTCAAAGCACCTTCACTTAAAACTGTGGTAGAAGGAATATAATCTAACACCTTGGCTTTAATTATATTTCCTGATGCACCTTCCATGGAAATTATCTCATCAGAACGAAACAGCCCGTTGGTTCCGGATGAAATTCCTGTTAGTAACAGTTTTTTTGTGGCGATTAGTGTTGCTTTTGTTGCTAATTTACCATCATCTTTATTCTTAACGTTTCTAATTATACCAATTTGTCGATAATCATTATTAATAGGAAAATCTCCTGCACCCTCGGAATACTGAAGTTTGGCGTTTAGCATCACAAAGTATGCACCTAAATCTTTTTCAGGATCTTTTCCTAGTCCTTTGACTGGAGATAAAACTGCTCTAACTCTTGCTCCTGTTCCACCTGCAGAATTTACTAATGTGGCTTTAACGTATGTGGCATTAGAGCCTCCTGATAATACTAAAATTCTACTTACTTTATCACCAGTTAAAATAGGTTTTGCTTTTACCGCAGTGGTGCCGTTGGATTCCAATCGCAATTCCGGTAATATTTGATATTGCGAATTTGATGAAACTTCTATAACACCATTTTGAGTTTTCCAACTGGAAGTTAAAGTTATTTTTACACCATCATAAGATTCAATTTTGTATACTGATCCTTGACCGTCACCAGCGACGATGTGTATTTCACATCCATTATAATGTCCAACAGAACCGCTAGGTTCGGCACCACCAGTTAGTGCAGAAAGACTGGCTTGTCCTTTGACAACACCACCTTCGCTAATATTTGTAGGGCTGGTTAATTTACCAGAATGAGTGCGAACAAAGCCTGATCCCTGAGCTTCAACGACAAATGATAATACAGCACCGGGAGTAGCATCTTCTTGAACGTCCCATTGATATGATCCTGAGTTGTCATCTTTAGTTAAAGTTTTTACAGGAATCCAACTGTCTGTTAGAAATCTAACTATATCAGATTGCTTAATTCTAGTAATATATTTCCAAACATATCCATCAATATCAGAATAATCTACCAAATCCGTAACGGGATTTTTTCTCACAGGCTTTTCGGTGCTAGGAGAATTGTTGCCATTTTCTAAACACACAAATACATCAAACTCATCAGTTAATACATAAAAACTTCCTGCATATAAGTTTCTGGTGCTGGCCTCACTGGCTCTCTCAGGAGTAGGCTGTCGATATAAGTTAGAATCTTTGTCATCAAAGATGGCATATACTGTGCTTCCTGAAGAGTCCCAATCAAATCTAGGAACAACCAATGACGCTGTGGTTTCGGTAATCTTTTTTAAACCTAGCATTTCATCCCAAATTCTAGCTTCTTCCTCCATAGTATCTTGAGGAGGAACAGGATACAACTCATCATTTTGCGACCCATCACCCCAAACTGTGGGTTTTCCTACAAAAAGATAGTGATTTCGATCTTGTGTATGTCCACCGATAGCGTTTTTTAGCCCAACAACAGAATCGTTTTTAATTAGTGTGTTATCTTGACTGTCGGATGTTCTATCAAAAGACCAAGTTAAATTTAATGTGGCCTGACCTTGCTGATCATTAGCGAAACTACCATCATCATTAATAGTAATATTATTATTCAATGGCTGAGTGCGAGGATGACCAGTGAAGTTCTCCAAAAAATCTCTCGCATTTTGCAATCGAAAGTTGTTTTTAATAATCGCCGTCATAATTTATTTCCTATATTGTTATTTAGCTACATCTTTATGAGACATCCTACCAAAATTACGAACTCATTCGCTCTCGTCATCTTCAGTGATGGGTCGAGAAATAACTACAGCATCTGGTAACAAATTTGTTTTTTGGAATAATTCAGTGTCAATTTTTCGTGGTGTAAGTTTTTTATCCTCACCAAACACAGATATTGGTGTTATGGCTTTTTGGTTTCCTAAATCATTTGACGGACCAAAATAATTAGGTGTTCCTGGAAGCTCACTATTAATATGTCTAGGTGTCGCAGGTAAAGGCTCATATCTAATAAGTCTAGAAAACGGTTTATATCCGAATCTATCTCGATATATGGAATTAACAGAAGGTCCAAGAGGATGTGTTTTTGGATTTCTGTTTATGTCATGTTTAAGATTTACTGATAAATGCATCTTAGCCTTGGCGTTTACTACTTGAGAGTGCATTTTTCTTAAAAGCTCTCGACTGCGATTTGGATATTCTGATACTCCTAATTTGGCCTTGAGAACCTCTTCTGATCTGAATCCACCAAACAGCTTGTATCCTATAGGATGTATTAGAGATTTTAAGGCATTTCTATATCGAGAAATAGTCTCATTTACATAAACCACATAAGAAAATTGTTGATAGTATTCACCGTCGTGAATGTATTTTGTGGTGGACAAGTGCCCATCTTCATTCATGTAATATCCAGGATAATTAATCAGTGCACCAAGTTCAAAATTTATTAGAGCAAACTCATCTACTGTGTCACTTACCAAGACTATGTTTATAGGAGGGTTACTTAGTTTATATCCCAGTCCATATTTTTTGATGGATACTTTTTTTATTCCTCCATCCTCATCCACTTCCTCAATTTTTATTTGAGCACCTGAACCCGCATTTTGCACACTAATGTTAAACGTTTGTCCTACAGAATAGCCCTTGCCCGAAACAGCCACAGAACTTTTTATAGGAACCGGGCTAATCCTTCCAGTAATGATAGTTTTGACCCCATTTTCCAAATATTCCGCTTCTATTATTTCTTCTGGTAAAAACGGGCCGGTTATACTAGAGCGATTCAACACCAACTCGTATGCAACTGTAGAGCCTTCTCGTATAGAAAAAACTCTTTCCACAAATGCAGTAGAGTTTTTTGTCATACCTCTTATCTTTAGAGATTTTAATTTTGCTCCATTTCCCGAAAGAATAAACACTCTAAGTGTTTTATCCTGAACCCATTTTCCGTCCGAAGGCTTTAGTACATCTACTCGTGGGTAATAAAATTGAACGTCAGTGTCGTACAACATTCTAAAAAATAGCTTGTAGGATTTTTCTGTACCTCTAGCTCGATAAAATTGCTTTATATTTTTCAGCAGCGTTTTTTTGTCTGCCAAAACTGATCGAGGAATATTTGTTAAAAATTCTCTAAAAAATTGTTCTACAAAAACATCAATGCTGGTATCGATATCTTGATAATCAGGAATTCTTCGAGAGTCGTAAAGAACGTTTCTTTTGCTTTCCATCCACTGATAGTAAGATTTCATGAATTGAAGAAACCGTGGATGATCTTCAGTAACAAATTCTGGAAAATGCGATTGAATGAACGTATCTATACCTGGTAATTCCTCGGCGTTAAATACCGAAGGGTATAATACATTCAGATTAGATGTGATAGGAGACTCTAAACTTATATCACTCATGATAACTTAACTCTACTCAAGTCAATAACATCAACCAAAATATCTTCATCATCCAATAAAAGAACCTGATTTCTCAATACGATTATGTCATTCTCTTTAGGAGTTATGTGCAGATCAATATATTTCTGTTGATTAGGGATGTTAGTAACCAACAAATCTTTGATTAGTATTTCTCCTGTCTCATAATTAACGAAACCTACATTAGGATTTATGACAATTTTTTTATCATTAAATAAGTAATACAAAAATAATGTTCCAGCACCATCATCAGCCAACATTACCTTTTTATTTACATAGAAAAATTCTGTGCTATTAATAGCAGCCTCAGAATTTTTAAAATCTCCTCTGTCAATAGCATTATTTAAAACAATCTTAAATGAGTTTTGAACATCAAACGCTGGGCTCAATCGATATTTTATCTTAACATCAGTTAAATTGCTTTCTATTGAAGAGTCTGTTGAGTCGATAACATTTAGCAACTTGGAATATCTAAAATCAGAATCAAATCCAACTAATGATGTATTTTTATAATTTTTTATAGAATCATATATGGCATTTTTAAGATCATTAATGCTCTTAGAGGTTTTGTGAGGAAAATAATTTACTCGTGAGTTCACGGTCATTCTGATATATTCCGGTTCCAATAGCACCACTTCTACTGATATCAAATTTCTAGGTCTGATATAGTTATCAACTATATTTTTTCTGTCATCTTCATTTAATCCATATCCTGTCACGGGCTTAATGGCGCAGAAAACTTTTCCATACATAGGAGGATCATTATCTTCTCCTCCCCAAACTCTAATGTGTTCTATAGCAGGAATATCTCGTTTTAATAATGTTTCATAATCAGATCTTGTTACAGCTCTATTTTGCGCCTCGTATGATCTTGGTGCCAATAATTTTATTGAGTCTATAGATTCCTGAGGTGCATAAGCAGCTTGACCTCCCGCAGGCTTAATAACGTTTATTGTCATTACTCCACCTAGGTATGATCCTCCAGGCGAGTTAATTCTAAAAGATTTTGCTCCTAGTGCTTGATTTCCTGTGGGAACAATATATTCGATGTTTATTATATTTCCGTTAGCTAAAGATTTTCCTAAAATACCATCACCAAATATTAATTCGTACTTATTGTCGGAAGTCTCTTGCAAGAAGTATACTGCATCAGTTGAACTCAATAAATTAATATCATCAAACAAATTAAATACAGTAACACCAGAATTAGTAGCAGAATTCTGAACAGTAATTTTTAACGTTGATGTATCAACATTTTTATTTGGAATAATGTATCGTTGTTTGATGGCGATTGTGTTATCTACGATCCAGCTATAAGTAAATTTTTTCCCTTCTAATAGATCAACACCAGATGCAATATACTTTCTAACACCTATTTGTTTGAAATATACAGAATTTTTGGGGAAAAAACTATATCGTATATCGTTTACGCTTGTATAAAATTCTTTGTTTGCGTCGATCATCATGTTTAGAGGTGGAGTTATTCCTTCAGGAAAATCCAATACAACATCAATTTTCGCAGCCAAACATCTAGCAGATCGAGGTGTATATCCTAAGTGTTTTGCTCTTGAGACTACACTTTCACGCATGGATGCAGAGTCTAAAAACATCTCACTAGCTAACATATTTAAATAAAACCCGTTGTATGCTGTGTTGTATGCTAAAACATCTAGCAACACGGACATGGATGAACCATCAAAGTTGTAATCTTTAAATTGATCCTGTTGTTTTAGGAAATCTTTTAGATTATTCTTAATCTGTTCAAAATCCAATTCTGTGTATTTTATGTTGCTCATATATTAACGCAATCTTTCTAAAAATATATCTACAGAAGAAACTTCCGAGGTATCGTTGACTGCAAACACCAAATGAACATTATATCCCATTTCATCCGGGTCCACGGACACCTGAAGATCCAACACCGCTACTCTAGGTTCATATATTCTAATTATGTCACTGATAAGAACTTGAATACTTATTTGCGTAAGAGGATTCACAGGCTCAAACAGCAGTTGTTTTAAATTGCCACCTAAATTGGGTCTAAATGGTCTTTCGTAGGTGCCCGTCAACATTAAATTTCTTATAGAACGCTTGACTGAATTGGCATCTTTTAGTGTGTTTATATCACCCGAAACTGGATGCGGTATAAAATCAAGATCCAAGTCTGAAAATTTCTTTACCGTCTTTTCGAGACGTATCTCACCCGCAGAATCGGTAAACATTTTTCGATAGTCGTTTGTCATGAGGAAATAGCACTATAAAAATATACAATTTATTTATGCTAGTTATTGAATAGCTATGGGTTATTTCCACACTGTACTATTCCGCAGATTTTTTGGTTCTAAGATCAAAATTGATTCGATCATTAAATGGACCTGTCAAACACTGATGTCTTTCTGCTGAATCCAAAATTAAATTTTCTGCGCCTCCAGGAACAATCCAAAACATTTGCTTAGGATATTTGGCTCCAGGCTTACTCCATCTGCACATGTGTCTGATACCATCTTCAAACATATCCTGTTTAGATGGACTATCTATTAAATCTCCTGGCACATGAACTGGTCTAACAACTTCCCATTCAGTCATCTGCCCGTCTGGATGTTGAAACTTTATTACTACAGCTTCAAGTTGTCCTGTAGGTAAGGCTTCTCGCAGCTCGTGATTTGGTCCTGCTGCGGAAAGAGTAACTAGCTTTTTGTCGCTGTCAGATATAGGTTTATAAACATCACCTACTGTTCCTTTTGGAAGTAAGTATCCATATTTAGGAGATGCTTCAACGGGCTTTTCTTCTATCTTATCTTCATTATCTGCATCATTAGGAGTAGCCACAGGGCTAGAATAAGGAGGATTCGGTGCAAATACTTCTCCAGCCAAATGTATTTGTGGAGCTTGAAGCACGATCATGCTTGCTGATTGAAGATTGATTTCACCAGTAGCCTTTATGTGTACTACACTTCCTTTAGAGCACACATAAACTCCTTCTCCTGCAACTGTTCTGGTTTCTTCGCCTATTCCTGTATAAACACTTTTACCAACTCTGGTGTTTATGGACTCACCTACATTTCCATTAAGATTTGCACCAACTTGTCTATTATGATCTGATCCAGAATTTAAATTTATTACAGTTCCTGCTTTTAATCTGTATGCTTCTCCCGCATCCAAATTCATACTCTTTTTTGTGGCATTATAATAATCTTCGTATATAAAGTTATATTGAGACTTTTTAATCTTATTAACCTCAAGTCCTGTAGGATGAATTTCTCTAAATGTTCCTGATCTGTGATACCAGTGCAATCTTTGGGCACCAGGAGTGTCGTCAACTTCTATAACGTGACCTGACTCGCTTTCGTACACATGATTATATGGATATTTTGCGTTGTAGGGGGTGTCAGGCTCCGAAAACGCAAGTGGCTCCGCAGAAGAGTCTCCACCGACTCCACCGGCCTCGTATCCACCACCTTCTCCTGCATCCATCTCCCCTCGCTTGAGTGCTACGATAGTTTCTTCAATTTTTTCATTTCGACTAAGACGAGATGTTGAGGGCTCCATCAGTCGATTTTCTAGAGGATATCGTGATATAGGAGCACCAGAAACAGTTGTGCTAACTTGCCCACTAAAAAATTCTCTTTCGTTGTTAGGAACACCATCATTGTTTAAGTCCAACATTTTGTCGGCGTCTGCTTGATCGTATTTACCGTCTTTGTTTACATCAAACTTGTATGAATCAACACTGTAATCTTTTGTTAATTGTCCAAATGCTGTGTTAGAACCAGGTAGTCTTTGTCCATCACCATATTTACCAGATTTTGTGCTAGATTGTTCTTGCTCCGCATCTGGTGCTTCATCCTCTTCCAGAGGAGCCATGTCAGGTGGTCGAGGGACGTTATCGGGGGTTAATTGATCGTCAGGAGTAGGATCGCCGTAGCCACTTTCTACTCGGGATGGTTCTTCATCAATTCCGGGAATATACCCCACAACGATAGGTTTCTGTGCTTCTTTTCCGTCGAGAAAAAACCCCCAACACCAATCACCTTCTCTGGGCCCAACAGAATTTCGTCCATGATCGAGTGGTAAGGAGGGTACAGCCCAAGGAAGATCCTCGGTTGGAAGTTCTATTCTATCTTCAGTGTGCCAACCAAATATTCTAACACGAAGGCGACCAAGGAAAATAGGATCTTTTCGATCCTCAATTACTCCTTTCCACCAAATAAAGCCGTCTTTGCCAAAAAATGATGTTTCCATAGGTACAAATAGTATTCAAGCAATAATACTATTTATTACACTTTAGGAAACAGAATTATCAGCGTCGGTTTCGTCAGTCAGATCGTATGGTTTAGTGTGAAGCTCACAGGCTGTATAAACCCAAGTTTTTCCTCTTAATTTTCCTTTTTTCCCGCAAACCTCGCACACACTAGCAGACTCGTTCTCTGCTTCTTCTATCATTTTATCTACTACAGGATCATAGTGAGACATGTAGAATCTAAGAGTTCCATACTTTTCTTTAATTTGAGTAATTACAATTTCATTTGCTATTTCTTCTGGTAGAGTTTTGATATAGGCGTTTAATTTGGTGCAAAGTCCAAATAAAAGATCAAACCATCCATCATCACATTGTATAGGAAACCATCGGTAGGATTTTATTCCAGGACCTAATTCTTCAACAGTAAAAAAAGTTTCTGTACCAAACAAACTAGGTGCGGCTTCATGTAATTTTTGACACAATTCTACCCTCATAAGCTATCCTTAAATACAATCCAAATAATTGTTTGTTTCGGCGACAGTGTTGTTTCTTTTTTCTATCAACAAAAACAATTTTTGATAAAAGTCTCTAATTGCCTTAGCTCGCTTGGCATAATCAAGAAGGTTTTGCTCCTTTTTGTTTCTAAAGGCTCTGATAATATCATCTTCATCGATATTAAAAGATATTTTATTGAATACCATATCCAAAGCCTTGCAGTCACCACTACGCAGAGCAGACAAAATTTCTGGATTATCGGAAAAAAGTTGCTCGGCTTCTTTTGTCATCATTCTATTCATTTTATACATATTATACTCCAATTATTAAGAATCAAACCAACAAACAAATCTAGTTACAATATCGTCACTTGTTCTTTCCATAGCCATCATAGAACAAATAGTTGTGTACAGCGATAAGGACTCATACGGATGAAAAGTATATTTCATTAAATTCTTTTCGTCCGTGTCGTTGATAAACTTAATAAGCTCTTTCTTTTTTTTATTTGAAATTCCCGACAACTCATCATAGAATTGGATATACTCCAACAGGTATCGTTTTCTAACCATAATTAATTCATCTAAAGTCAACCAGGTTATGGAGTGATAATCAGGATCAGGAATCATGTTTTGACTATCGGGTTGTAATTTACCTCCATAATATGAAGTGTTTACTTGATCTAACTTTGATTTTGAAATTAATCTTTGTCCTAATAAATCTCTTTTTGCGGTTTCGTACTCTTCATCACCAACAACTCGTAAATAATATTCTGTGGCGCACTCCCATGAAAGTGGAGGATTAGTAGGCAATCCTCGGGTAGGAACTACGGGTGCTTCCAGTGATCTAACACCGGCGAGGAGACCAAACATCAAATAATCTCTTCCAAAATTAATCCGACCGCAATATGAATCAACAAAACATTTTCCAGTCAGCAAATCTTTTTTGGAGTAGTGCTCGATGTATGCGTGTATATCACAACCCATTTTATTACCAAAAACAGTAAATCGTGTCTATACTTTTATTATATCAATCTCTAAATTCAAAGTCAATCTTTAATGATGTGATCTTGTCTCTTTTATCTTTATCCAATTTTTGGATGTCATCGACTATTTTGGATAGTATCAATATGGTAAAATTTGATACATCTTTGGGTAATATCCACATTCCAATTAAAAATCTAATTTTTCCAAATTTTGTGGCTACGCTACTAAAGAAAAATCTTGCTAATGATGATAGATCCAACCCAAATCTATTTTGCATTTACATATATCCTCGTTCAAACATTCTGCGATCTTTTTCTAATTTTGCCAATTTTAACATTTCGGACATTTCTTTAATGTCTCTTTCCATAGAAGTTTCTTGAGAATTTTGAGCAAGCTCTACCTGCTCACACAAATACTCTATATGATCGTCTAGCATCCATATCTCTCGATTTAATTCCTCGTCTGTAAGAGAAATTAACAAGTCTCGATAAATCAAAAGTTCTGGTCGCTGTGACATACTATTCATCCTTACCAAAAAGTTTTTCTATTTCTTCAGATAATTGCATTACTCTACGATTTATTCTGCGACTCATAATACTTTCCGCAGCTTGTCTCTTACCGGTGTTTGAACCAAAAGAAAGCGCATGACGAATTTTCACCAATTCATTAATCTCGGCAATTAATTCTTGGACATCTTTTTCACTCTTTTTACTCATAATTTAATCCTCAACATCCTCGGTATCCAACACATAACAAAAAAATCCAATAGTAAGCATCGTAACAAATACAGTTAAAAAAATTAATATGTTCATATGATATCAGCTTCTAGTTAAGCCTATAATTTTTTCTATTTGCTTTTCTATCATTGGCTTTCGGTTTGGCCAATATATGTACTCTTTATCCGCAGTCTTTAGCAATTTTACCAAAAAAGGAACAATTAGCTTTTCTACTTCCAGCAATTTTTGTTTGTAAGTCTCGACTGTCTGCTCAGTTTCGGCAACAACTTTGTTATACTCTTCTTCACTGACCGCAGAAAACCCGAAATCATCTTCTGCATCAAGATAGTCACTCATTATGGTTTTAATATCTGTCATAATTAATACTCAAACATAGTCAACAAAATGCCATTATCATCGATACGATTCTTTATATCAGGCTTTTGATCATAGAATCCTATTACTACTAGGCCTCCAGGTGTCAGAGGAAAACTATCCGGTAAAGATCCTAAACTAACAGTAATAAAAACATATAGTGACAAAACAATTCTACTCATTGGACTCCTTTCTTTTACTATCAGCCAATGCTTTACGTTCAGCATCAAATGGAACATTAAATTTATCTAGCTGTTGATGCATAGCTCTAAATCTAGCTAACTCAACTTCTCTAATGGCATCCAGAGTCAACAACTCATGTCGCAATTCTGTTAAATTTTTTCGATGTGTATCCACCACATCTAGAACATATGTATTTTTAATTTCCGCATCTCGCATCTTGGAAGCATAGTGTTCTCCTACTCGCATAGAGAGTTTTACCTGAGCAATACTTTTCATCACACGCTTTCTTTGCACCTTGTTAGCATCTAAAGACTTTTTAGACTCGGTGATTGCACCACGAAGGTCTGCAATTAAGTTATCCTTTGGTTTCACTCTCATATTACCTTGCACCTAAAGAAGTTAAACAAATAAGCATAAAACTTCCTACAATATACAAAAAAAACATTATAAGGCTCCTAATATTTTAGTGGTGGTGTTACTTGCGATGATCCTACTTTATGTATGCAGTGCGTACAAGAAGGATTGGCAGCCTTACACTGAGCACAAATTGTATCAGTATTGGTAGTCCAACTTATGCCGTACGATGGGCCATTTGGTGTGAGATTATACGAACCGATATATGGATCAGAATAGTGTGATTGATTATAAATTTTTTGCTGTTCTTTATCCATCAAGTGTTGAATAAATTTAAGTATAGCACGAGATAAGTTAGTCTCGCTATATTGCTCTAGAGGTGAAGTACACTTAGGCATAGAATCCAGCTTCATTGTAATCCAACTCTTTAGTAGCTCTAAATCTTTTGTAGTATAATCCGTCATAATGTATATCTATGCTACTTTTCCTTCGTTGCGATGAATACGATCTTGTACTTGCATCAACAATCTTTTAAACATTCGCATTTGAGCCGCAATTACTCCACTGACCTCGTGTGCAGTAAGTGTACATGCATGACCTAATATTGTTACTTCCAAATCTTCGTACGGATGCTTTTCTGCCAAATCATCACTAACACGATTTAGTGTATCTAGTATTGTTTTATATTTTTCTACCAAGTCAAAATCACTAAGTGGTATTGTTACATCTAGGTCCATAAATGCTCCCTAACATCAATAATTCGTTTCAACATATTAGCATCTTCTGTACTATATTGTCTTGTTAAATTTAAATATTCTTCAAATCCAATTTCTGAACTATCCAAATCTTTTCTGTGTGGTCTAACATCATGCCACCACAAATATACTTCTAATATTTCTTTAGCTGCATGAGCTTGCTCAGGACTTCTTTGGTCTACAGGAAAACTATCATCATCAAACGTAGCTTCTAGTAGCAAGTTAGCAACACCTCGCTCACGAGAGCGAAACCATTCATCGCTACGAAACATCCAAGGCACTCGTGTCAGCACACGTTCTCTTAAAGATGGATCTTGATTATGATTTCGCCAATAACAACTGGCTTGTTCAATTTCCACATAGTCAGTAACTAGCTGCATAACAGCATGTAGCATTATGGTATCTTTATCCCAATAATTAGGCGCAAGTGTCTTTATTTTAACAATATTATATCGCTGGGTAGTACGGAAAGCGATCCAATCTATCACTCGACTACAAACTCGCTCAAATACCATCTTTAACCTCCGCTTAGTCCAAACGCTTTAGTATCCAAATATCACTATCCAAAAAGATAGTCATCTTCAGTACCCTCATCAAACCAAATTCGCACTCTAACACACAAGAACTTAACAAACAATTCACGGTATCGCTCACTCAAGTAATACTCATCAAGATAAGGCTTTCTAATCTTACACACAGGCACTAAAACCCAATGGCAAGGGTTCAGTATCACCGTAATTTCACCACCGCTATAGCTCAACCAACGCATAATTATAGCTCATTCCAAAGAAATTATCGCTCACTATTATATCTATCAACAATACTTAACCAATCACGAGCATCACACTCGTGACCCAGATTACCAAAACGGTTCTGGTACTCAAGGATTTCCTTAACAAACAATTCACGATCACTTTCACTTAATGTTTCCCAAGATTGGTGTATTTGCTCACATACGGCACCTACCACATAGGTACGACGACCTAGTGCGTATCTAAATGCACAAAACAGTATTACAGGATTTATACTACTCATGTGATAGTTTATCAAAAATTGGTTTTAATTGAGTAAACACCATAGCTGCTTCACGTTTACTTAGTCGTAGCTGATTAAGCTGTATCATAGCGCATAAACCATTTACGAAGGCTTGTGAAGTTATCATTTGTTCGTGGCGATTCATACCACGACGGTTCACACACTTTTGGTAGTATTGCTTGATTACTGTACTGGCTTCGACGGCTTTTTCGCTTAATTCAACGTTTGGTGTTTTGTGCTTTTTCATATTATTTTTCCATAAGTGAGGTTATGTGTTCTTGGTGTGCTTGTACTATTTGCTCAACCTCTTCTGCACTCTTTGGTGTATGTGTAGCAAAGCGATGCGACTCATTAAGTATTTGTTCAGTAATGATAGCAACGTCCTCCATAAATTTAGGACATACTGTTGGACCTGTAACTGAGCCTCTTAGTACGCCTGCTGCACGAGTTTGTAGCTGGATCAGGGCTACTTTTTTGAATAGTTCCGATCTTTCCTGAGATTTTTGGTCCATAGAAATTCCAAGGCCTCCGTGTTTGTGTATATTCTTATATTATAGGCTATATTAAATCTTGTCAAACAGAAAATGCTTATACAGCAATTTTGGATTTGGACAGGTTTTTAGGCTTATATGACAAAAATGGATTCTTAGTTTGGCAGTTACTTATAGGAATCTTTGTTCTTTTTATTTTCTGGCTTAAAAGTGTTTTTTAATCTCTTAAAAAGGGATTCTTTTTCTTGGTGCCTGGTGCTAGGCTATAATCACTGTGTGGCATCTTTTTAATTTTTATCTCGGCTTGCACTTCATAATATTCACTTCTAGTAGCTACACGAACCTTAAAGTCGCCACTACCGGATAATACTGGTATTTTTTTATTTAACTTATATGGGTTTGCGGATGATACCATATAGAAGTCATCACCGGCTTGCATATAATGGGCAGGTGCGGTTTTGCCCACAGTATAGTGTTCGGTTACTACTTTACCTAAGTTGTAGTTTTCTTTGCTGGCTATGTAACGATTTACACCAGGTTGGCTAAAGAACTGTTTCATAACGTGTAGTGGTACGGCACCTGGCTCTTTTAATCCAGTTTTAGTTGTAGGTATCTTTAATTTATCAAATGGTATACCACTAAACTTAGCTATGTCCTTTAGGAATTGTTTGGTCTGCTCAGAGTTATTGAGGAGATCTACTGTGTACTGTGCTGCGGGTGTAGTATAGGTGGTGTGCCATTTGCCGTCGGTGTAGTACACACGAGGGTTAGAAAGATTATCGGTGTGGTTCATTTTTACTTCAAACCAAACTTCTTTCCGATTGTAAGTTACTTTTACGTCGGGGTAATCGGTACCTACTTTGGGTCTTTCTGCTTTAACGCCTGGTATTTTGTCAATATTTTTGGCGACATCCTTCTCGTACTTATCAGATTTTGCACTCATGCAGTTAATGTGGTAAATAATTAAGTTGGTTATTTTTATTTATCCTTGAATATACTAATACTTGCAGGCTTTAGAATAGCCGTCTATTTTTTATTTAATTATTTTTTAAGTATTTGAGGAAACTAAGGATCCGGAATATGTCTGTTAAAACAAGTATTCCGGAATATCTTTGGAATGATCTGGTATTATCTAAGATCGGTGGTATCGGGTATTGGCACCTAGTGCATCTAGGAGATCTTTGTCGGTCTTAAATACACCAATTTTATATGGTGCACCTTTCTTGAACTGATAAGTTTCACCACTGGCGGATACTACGGCTACTAAGGGTGCGTTACGTTTGGGATCACCACGGAATACTAACTTTCCACCGTCGTGGTTCTTAACAATAGTAAGGGCACTGGAATTCTGTGCTTCTTGTATCTTTGCTAGGTGTTGGCGAAATAGTTTTAAGTCCATACTACTATTTATATGGTGTTACTGTTTGGCTTCTGTGGTGTGGGAAGGCTTTTGGAACTCACTCATTTCCTCGATCAGGTGTATTTCACCACCACGACGAAGGTACTCTTTACCACCATCTACAAAGATTTTACCACAAGGGCAAAAAGCCAAGTGGTGTCGATGCACACTTTCCACAATAGTGTTACAGTTGCGGCATCTGGCCTTATTGCTAATAATGTTACTCATACTTTTTATATCCTGGTTCTAATATATTGGCTAGTGGTGTTTGATGCTCGTGCAAGAAGTCACAGATCTTGTCCAGCATCTCACGTTGGCCCATTAGGAACATTTTGTAATTTTCAGAAGTTGCGCCAATAGTATCTTGGCCTTTTAATTCCAGGTCGTGGCTTAGTTGATCAATGTGGCACCATAGTTCCATGGCGTCAAGATATTCCTTTTCCTTCCAGTCTGTCATAACTTCTCCTATTTAATTTTGATTATTTAGTTTTTCGATGTCGCCTTTAATAAGTCCATCTTCTATTAATCTAGCACAGGTTCTGCCAAAAAAGCCTTGTAGTTGCCAGGCCAAACCAGTATCTACTAACAGTTGAGCAGCCTCGAGGTAAGTTTCTTCGTCACACTCTTCGATGCCTTCCAAGATCATTACTGCGGTAAATGTATTCATATTATTCCTTTTCTATCTTTTCTAAAAGGTTTTGTATAGCGAGAGCCACATTTGGTCGCTGCACTATTTCACTGAAGTCGGCATTGGTCTGTATAAGCTCCAGCTCCTGTTTAATTAAGTTTACAATCCTTGCGGTGGCGGCTTCATAACCAGCCAGATAGTTTCCACAATCCTGCTTGCTTACAAAACCTGCGGTGTTGATGCAGTGTTCCTCGGCCAACTCTAATGGGTTTTTCATGTTACTCCTTACTTGCGTTTAAACTTATACTCCACACTGGCGTGCCTTCGCTCGTCATACAGGTTTGTGGCGTTTACTGTGTGCACTTCACCGACTTTATAGTAGTGGTAATCCGACTCAAGTATCTCTACGTTTACTATTGAGTTCCAACCACAATGGTTTCTGCGATTGGATTTGGTTACTACTCGCACTGTGGCTCCTTCCTTATCATGGAAGTTGCTTAGGAAATAGGTCTTGCCTACTTGTATCTCGGCATGGCGTTTGGCAACGGCACGTCTCATAGCTTGAACATTTAATCTAACCATAATTTACTCCGCAAGTGTGTTTTTAATGTGCTCCTCTAACCACTCTTTTGAGTTCCACTCTTCTTCGGTGCCGAATCGTGGTTTGACTCCTACAACATCCTTGTAAATGTTGATAAACTGTTCCTGAAGCAGTTGAATCTCGGTCAATTCGGTTCTCCAATCTTTCATAACTTACTCCAAAATAGTTAAAACATTATCCGAGTTGGTTCGCTCTTGATAGTCGGTACTAAAATTAACGTGATGCAACACCATTCGGTTGTTGGCTCGGGTCTGAGTAGGGTTATTGTATATCATAGTGATAGGCTTGTCCAGCTTAATGATATGATTGAACCCTCGAGGCTCGGTGATCGACTCGATAACAACCCCGGTGTAAGGCTTACCAGAGAATACACCCTCGACTTTGCGACCTACTAAATTGGTTTTGTACTGTTCTGTATTCATATTAATTAACCCAATAGTTAGTGACCTCAACACGATCAAGAAGTAGCTTCTTGGCGGCGTAATAGGCCTCAACACTACACTCACCGTTCAGCATAGCCACTTTGGCGAACCCTATGCACTTTAACACGTTCTCAGGAGTCCACTCAACACCGCACTTATCAATAAGGCTAGCGAACTTCTCGGCTTGTTCTTGAACACTCTTATTCATCTTAATACCTCACTAAGCACAAACACTATTACTTTGAGACTCAACACGAAGGCGACTTTCCAACTCATATCGTACACACTCAATAAACAGGCTTTTCTCAAGATCAGGATTAGTTTCACTTAAAGCCCAAAGAGTATAAAGGTCCTCGGTGGACATTTCACGGATCATTTCTAATTGTTGGTAACTAACTTTCATAACTATCTCTTTATCTTACTCTTACAGTATAATCCAGGAATGTAGTACCTGTCAATCCATAATTTTTACGAGGGTTCAATAATTTAATGGCTAAGTGAAAATTAAATAGCTAAGTAGTTGATCCAAAAACATAGAGGGGAAGCATACGAAAAACTCGTAGTAATAAAATAATCCAAACTTAGCTATTAAGTAATTGATCCACCGCCAAAATAATAGTTGTACCAAATATTGGTTGTGATATTCTGTTTTTTATGAATACACAAACATTTACACAAAATTCCATTGATCAGATTACCTGGCTTGATATTATACGATCAGGTCTGCAAAGTCTGGTCACGCTACACAATCTTAATGGTGATCAGGCTGGTGCGCATCGTGTTAGTAAAGAGCTTTGTCGTGTTATGGTTGAGCTTGAGCGCATCAAGGTTAGGCCTCGTAAAAGTAAGGCATAAATATATGTCTATGGAAACATTTAAACAGTACATTGAAGAGGAACACGCCCCGGTTTATGTGGTTGTTAGAAACAATCGTGTAGAACTGCGTCGAATGGGTGTTGGAAGTCCTGTAGCCACATTTGGTCAAGGTGCTGTATATGCTGTACTAACCGGCGACCATATCCAAGTTAATCTCAAAAATGGCAAAACCGTATTCTATAAACTTTCTGCTTCTGGAATGGGTGTTAGCGGACCTTATATAAAATAGACCAAAAATAATTGTTGACATATCCAGATCCACTGTGATATAGTGAATTTTATAGAATGTAACTTTTGAGGTAAATATGATTAGTCGCAATCAAATGTTGGATTATCTAAAAAACGGACGAGAAGTAACTGTAGAACTAACCAATGCACAGGTGGTGTCCGTCAAGAGCGAACTAAGACCAATTTCTCACTATCGTTGCGCTACTCTTACTAAGGTAATTGTGCGAGATGAGGTGCTAGGTTCAATATATTTTGGTGGCTTTAGTGATAAGCTCCGAGATATTAATTATGGTGATAAAGTCTCTCTAAAAGTAAAGGTAACTGGTGTTGGTGATGCTACAGAAAGGTATCCTGATCCAATTCTTTTTGCTAAGCCTCTTACTCGTAAGGGAGATTCTGTGAAAGTTGAGGCGCCATCCGCTCAGACTGAAGAGAATGATTTGTCGATTAATGTTTAATATAATGTAAATGGAGAATAATATGGTAATGGTAAATACTAATGCAACTGGTGTTTGGGGACGTAATGCTGCGGCTCGTCAACAGCTTGTTCGTGAGCTTGTTGAGCACTCTGGTGTTATTGTAAATCGTAAGCAGGTATTGGCTTTTATTGAGTCAACTGGTCGCACGATCAATGATGTTTCATGGTTGCTTAATGGTAAGCAGTTTCGTGCATCTCGTGGTCAGTACACACTGCAACCTCTTCTTGCTAGTGATGGTGCTAGTGCTGCGGAGCCAACTACTGCGTCTAACGTAGCGTAAACGAAAAGTCGGTTTATTTTAATACATAACCGACAGTGGCATTGCCCCTGGTGCCACAGGTGAAGGATTAATGTGTCATACCTCAGCATATTAACCACAGGGGCTTTTTTCTTTAGGTTTATATTATGAACTATTTGATCAGAGATTCTGAAACTGTTCCAAGAGCCAAAGATATATTTTACAATGGCGTCAATATAGGTTTTATATACTACAGCAATCTTGATCAGGGGTTTATAGTGCAGCCGGCCTGGGCCAACTATCGTGGGTTTTTTCATACGTTTGAAAAGGCCTGCGTTGAGCTTATATTTCATTATTGGACTAATTATCATACCGATACCTCCGTTTACTGCTAATACTACTGAACTGGTATAATCTTAAACTCTACAAAATCGTATGAGTAGGCATCAACGTCTCGATGCTTTTTGATTTGTGTTATGTAATAGTTACCTATTCTTGACACAAGGGGAACTTCCATCTCCTCGGCAATGCCTACTATACTTTGAATGTTTTGTTTTAATTCATCCAGTTTCTTCTTTAGATCTCTAACTTCTCGCTCGATACGTTGCCTTTCGGTGTCGTATAGAACGAACTGTTGAGCCATATCTTCGATCATAACCTTCATTTGCTTTTTGGACATTTTCATAACAACCTCTTTTCTAAAACTTGGATCACCCCGGCGTCTTCTTCAGCTCGGGGTGATCCTACACATTATCATATTATCCTCGGATAACAACCTCGTGTGGGTACCTAGATAACAGATTGGTCTGTTCCAGATATTTGGCTAAGGCACTATCCGATAGTTTACCAACTCCGGGAGATCCCTTGACTATTAGATCTCTCAGGGCTTCCTTGCCTCGTGATGATCTTAGATAGCTAAAGAATATCTCGTAGGCTTCTTTTCGACTTAACGCAAAGTGTGGTTTTACCCACTCACGCTGCCACTTTCTGTGTAGTGCTTCACTACGAGGCCTAATGGAGGGCTTTTGCGTCATTTCGATGGCTTCTTGATCCCATCCTTCTTGAGGCTGTGCGTAGAGCTTGGGTTTATTTTTACTACCTTTGGGTCTACCACGTCCTCGCTTTATTGGAACAAACTGTGTTTCATGTTGTTCTGTGTTTCTATCTTGCATATTTACCTCATCATTAATTCAAGCACTATTGCTTGCATAATTCTATTTTCGTCGATTCTTTTTGGTTACTCAAGCAAGGAATGTAAAAATTTTAACATTTTTTTGATTTCCTTTTACATGAGCCTATTTCGACGGTGTTTAATTTTTATTGCCGAGTTATAGCACTGTAGTGCTATACCAACATCTCCTCATGGTGCTCATCCTCCTTTGTTGTACAAGATGCTGTTCTATTTGCTACAGATACAACGAATACCGTTGACACTATAACAGATAGTGCTACAAGATTGCACTATAAACCTTTTGCTATAGGAGCAACTATGATTTACATCGTGTTTACAACAGAAGCCGCCATAGGCCACGTATTCAGTGAGCTACAGCACGCCTTGGAGTTTATAGGCAAAGGCATCAAATGGCATCGCATCGAGGTGTGGAACCATGATAAGAATCGCCTGTCCGGATTGCATTTCAGATAGTTAATAGCTAAGTAGTTGATGCGTCGTGGAGCAGTTGGCCTTTTTGTTGACTGCATCCACAATTTTAGTGTATAATATAATTATGACAAAAGATAAGAACACGCCCGATTTAACAAGTGCCAAGGATCTGCTGGCTCAACTAACTTATTTTGTAAGTTTGGCTGCCGGCATGAATTCTATTAATGACACTAAGACGGTTGCCGATTTGCTAACCGATGCACTGCGTACCTGCCACGAGCTTAATAACGAGATAGTAATTAAAGAGTTTACAGCGAGGTTAAACTAATATGAGTAAAGAATTGAGATTTCCAAAAGCCTTTGATCACTTATCTCTTGAACAGCTTGAGCGATTGCCTACTAAGGTAGTATTTGTGGAGCATGGTGCCATTTGCGGTGCTATGTATGACAACTTAGATCAAGCTGCGATACGACACAACGGCTTTGTAGGATATGCCGGCCCGTTTGCAGATAGATTAAACGGTGAGCTTTGTATTAGATTTGAAAGCAAGGAAGCCTGCGATAGGCTAAGTCAATAGCCTGAGGGTTTTATGCAAGATATTATCCTCAAGATTTTCATTATATACATTGGCCTAAAAAGCATGGTATTTGCGCCGCTCCTTTGGCTAGCCTATTGTTTAAATCGATCAGATAGTTAAGTCCGGGCCTACGAGTTTTTCGTAGTAAAATATTCCATAGTTATCTCATAACTTATTGTGATCCTATATTATTTGGCTATTGACAGGAACCCTATTCCTGGATTATACTATAAGAGTAAGATAAAGAGATAGTTATGAGTCATTCAGTAAACGATAAAATCCTTGATGAATTAAGAGACCTTTACGATATAGAAGCTAGGCTTTTGTCTAAGAAGGAAAAGTTAGCTAAGGAAAGATTCCACACCGACTGCGAGTTGATGGAGCTAGAACTTGAGTTGCAAGAGCTTGATAAGGAAATCAAGAAGTTGCGATACGATATTTTTTAATTAGGTGTTTTATGTACAGATATGTTGATGTTTTGGATATATTAAATCGGCATGAGGATTTTGATTCTAGTGCGTTCTTAGATGACCGTTGTGAGGTCAGTTGGGATCTTTATACTGATTTGTACGAACTTTGGGTCGAGGAAATGCCATACGGCACTGCTAAGGGTCGAGATGGTGATCCTTATGAATGGGTCTGTAACCGATTGTTTCAAGAACTTGGTGATTTAGTATAAGTGAGGTGTTGATTATGCATTATGTTCGTGAAGTTAAAGTTAGGTATACCAGAAAGATTAAAACCCGCACTGACATTAGGTCGGCTAGTGATGTAGCACACTTTGTCCGCACTAAGATCCTCCAAGACAACAGCAAAGAGCACGTTGTACTGCTTTGTTTGGATGGTAGTCATAGCGTAGCGGCTTACAATGTAGTTAGCATAGGCACAGCAACCTCCGCCGTAGTACACCCTCGTGAAGTGTTTCAAGCTGCTATACTAGCCGGTAGCGTTAGCATTATTCTAGTACACAATCACCCCTCCGGTAGCATAGAGCCTTCACCAGAAGATGTTAAAACCACCGAGATGA
>Ga0214923_10001900_pt1 | contig 28801 bp, 31 predicted proteins | sample LL1510_MetaG_FD_177993 | JGI IMG/M metagenome (GOLD analysis project Ga0214923, IMG submission 177993) | Freshwater microbial communities from Lake Lanier, Atlanta, Georgia, United States - LL-1510 | ecosystem: Environmental > Aquatic > Freshwater > Lake | place: USA: Georgia | collected...
GGCAGAGAGTGCACGAAACGTCTCGGCCAACTGGCCCCACATCTCGCCCGTCACGGCATTCTTGCGTTGCGGACGGTTGATGGTGACCGTCGCTACCCCGCCGTCACGAGTGACCTCGATATCGGCCATATAGAGACGATACTTGCAGGGTGGGTTTTGATCCGCACCGCAAATACAAGGCGTCGCCGCTCGACTACGTGGTCATCGCGAGCGCGTTCGCCATCATCACTGCGCTCGTCGCGTGGGCATTTTTCGCATGAGCCCGCAACACAAGCGGGGCAAGCGCGTGCGAGCGAAAAGCACGCCTCGCCGCCAACGGCCCGCGACGATATGGGACGGCCTCTACGGTCACGTCGATGTGCGTCGTGTGCAGCCCTACGAGGCGCGCAAAGAATACGTGTGCCCGGGTTGCCACCGCACGATCCCGGTCGGCATGGGGCACGTCGTGTGCGTGCCGAGCGAGGCACCAGATTTGCGCCGCCACTGGCACAAGGGGTGTTGGGAGCGCCGCTAACGCGCGAGCGGTTATTCCACTAGCCAGCGCACGAACGTGCCGATCAGTTCGATCGAGTACACGATCACGAAGATGACGATCACGATTGCGCCGACCGTTGGCTCTTGCAACACCCGCAACGCAGAAAGCAGCAAGAACCCGATGCCGCCACCGCCGATGATGCCGAGCACGGTCGACGAGCGCAGATTCACGTCGAGCATGTAGAGCGTCTGGCTCACGAGGTTGGGCAATGCCTGCGGAATCACCGAGGTGACGAACTCCTGCGCCCGCGACGCACCAGTGGCGAACACGGCCTCGCGCGGCTCAGGTGACACTTCTTCGAGCGCGTCACCGATGAGCTTGGCCATGAACGTCGCCGTACCGACGGTGAGCGCGAGCGTGCCGGGCACCGGCCCGAGACCCATGGCGGCCACGAAGAGCACAGCGACAATCAATTCGGGCAAGCCACGCAACGCGAGCATGAACAGTCGCGTCGTGCCGTAGACGAAGCGGTTCACCACGATGTTGCGCGCCGACAAGATGCCGAGCGGCACCGAAATGACCAAACCCAGCGTGGTGGCGATGAAGCCGATTGCTACGGTCTCGCGAATGCCCTGCCAAAGTTCGGGGCCAGCAGTGGTGAAGTCGGGCGGGAAGAGTCGACCGAAACTGTCGATGACTTCGTCGCCGAGGCCGAGTGCGGAGAGGTACGGAATATCGATGGTTGCAAACGCCACCACGATGAGCACGAGATAGATGATGCCAGCCGACGCACGGACCAATCGCTCGTAGGTCCACGGTGGAGTAAGACGCCGGGTCGTGACGGCATCGACGAGCAAGCGGTGGTCACGGCGTTCGCGGGCCATCGTGCGGGGGGTCTTCTTCGTCGGCGACGAAAGATGGTCACCAATGATTGATGCGCGAAGCCGTGTCGACACCACTTCGATCAGGGTGATGACGACAAAGATCACCCCGACAGCGGCAATCGCACGCTGATAATCGAGGCTGCGCAGGTGCTGCTGAACCACGAAGCCCACGCCACCTGCACCGACGAAACCCAGCACCGCCGACTCGCGCAGGTTGATGTCGAGTCGATACAACGCCGTGCCGATGAACGACGGCGTCACTTGTGGTACCAACGTGGCGAGCACGGTTTGCCATTTGCCGGCGCCAGTCGAGGTCACCGCCTCGCGCGACATTGCCTCGGTGTTTTCGACGGCCTCGGTGAAGAGCTTGCCGACCATGCCGATGGAGTGAATCGCCAAAGCGAGCAGACCTGGCAGCGGCCCGATGCCGAGTGGCAACGTGAGCACTGCAGCGAGCACCAAGGTGGGTAAAGCACGGGTGAGAGTGATGATGGCGCGCGCCACTGCGAACACCACCGGATTCGGGGTGGTGTTGCGGGCCGCCATGAAGGCCAGCGGGATACTGAGCACTACGCAGGCCGTGGTGCCAATCAATGCCATCCAAATCGTTTCCACCGTGGCCTTCAACACCACGCGCATGTTGTCGAAGTTGGGCGGCACCATGTCGACCACGAGGTTCCACAGTTCGGTGAAACCGCCAAAGAGTGTGAGCAGCGTCATGTCGATGTACATCCACGACCACACGACGCCCACGACGTAGGCGACAAACACCGCCAACAGCGCCTTGCTCTGCCACTTTCGCGGTGCGCGGGGCAGCTTGTTGCCGGCCGCGCGGGCCAGCGGCTCGACGTGCGCCGCCGTCATGTCAGGCGCGCTGACGTTCGGTTATCGGTGCGGCTGCAGGCGTACTCGGGGTGGCGAGAAGCTCCGACTCGCGGTCCACTCGGCGGTACACCTCCATCACGTCAGTTTGTGACAGGCCGCGCGCATCTTGATCGAGCACCACGCGTCCGTCGCGCAAGCCGACGATGCGATGCGCCCAGCCGAGTGCAAGCTCCACCTGGTGCAAGGTGACGATGACGGTCATCTTGTCTTCGGTGGCCACCTTGAGCAACAACTCGAGCACCTGCGCGCTCGACTCGGGGTCGAGAGATGCCACTGGTTCGTCGGCCAGCAGCAACTGTGGCTGCTGCATGATCGTGCGGGCGATGGCAACGCGTTGCATTTGGCCACCCGACAAAGTGTCGGCACGCTGATAGGCCTGCGGGGCGAGACCCACGCGCTCAAGGTGATCGAACGCCTCACGGCGCAGCGTGCGTGGGTACGACCACACGCCATAACGCGGGCCACGCAAGCGGCCGAGCGCACCGCTCAACACGTTCTCGAGGCAGGTCGCCCGACCCACCAAACCGAATTGCTGAAAGACGAATCCGACGTTGCGTCGCACGTCGCGCAACTGCTTGCTCGAAGCCGATGACACCTCGACGCCGAACACTTTCACGGTGCCGGCGGTGGGCTTGTGCAGCCCGTTGAGATGGCGCATCAGCGTTGACTTACCTGAGCCTGAAAGGCCGATGAGTGACAGCAACTGACCTTTCGGCACGGTCATTGACACGTTGTCGAGGGCCAGCGTGCCGTTGGGGAAACGCTTCGATACTCCGGTGAGGCTGATGAGGGGATCAGCCCCACCGGAGAGAACGGTGGTCATGCGAATGTTGCGCGAGTGGTTACGGTCGTTGTTGCGTTGAGTGTTAGCGGCAACGGCTCGACTTGGTGGCTTCACACACCTGGCGAATCGCGTCGTACACCGCGTCGCTCGTGGGCTTGAAGCCCCACGTGGCGTCTTCGATCACGTTGCAGTTCGTCTCGTTTGCGCAGAGACCCATGCTGACGAACGCCGTCTTGTTGATCTTCTCAAGGATCGTCTTCTTCACTAATGCAAAGAGATCGGCGGGCAGGTCCTTACGCACCGCGATCGGCGAGTTCGGAATCTCACCGCTCTTCCACACGACGTTGAAGTCGGAGGTCTTGATCAAGCCGCGGTCGACGAGCAACTTGTCGAACATGTCGTCGTAGACGAAGCCTGCATCGCACGTGCCGGCCTGCACTGCAAGCACCGACTTGTCGTGACCACCGGCGAGCACCGAGCGGTAGTCAGTCGCCTGAATACCGTTTTCGAGCAGACCAGCCGTCGGATAGAGGAAGCCCGAGGTTGACGCGGCGTCAACGAAGCACAGGTTCTTACCTTTCACGTCTTTGATTGAGTTGATGCCAGAGCCCTTCTTCGTCACGAGGTAGGACAGGTAATAGCCCGAGGCCACCGTCGAAGTCGGCACCGAGGCACCGACGGCTTCGATCTTTGCACCGCGCGCCTTGGCCAACACATATGAGAACGGCCCATAGAACACCACGTCGGCGCGACCGGCAACTTGGGCTTCAATGACGCCCGCGTAGTCGGTGGCAGAAATAAAGGTGGTTGGCAGACCGGTCTCTTTCTCGATGACTTTGACGAAGTTCTGGTAGCGCAGCGTCATGGTTGCCACGTTCTCGCTCGGCACGGCCGCGATCACGAGCTTGGAGGGCCAGCCCGCGCGGGAGGTCGAGGCACCCTTGGCGGCTGCAGCTGCAGTCCAGGTGTACTTCTTGGTCTTGGCGTTGTAGGTGCAGGTCAGCGTGCCGCTCTTGCGGTTGAGCTGTGCCTTGGTGCACGCCTGGCCGGCACTCACGCTGGTGAGGGCCTGCGACATGGCAGGTGCGCTGATCGCGAGCACGAATGCGGCAACGGCAGCAACTCGCGCGAAGCGACGAAGGGTGGGCGTGGAACTGAGCTTCATGGGGTTCTCCTTTGGGGGTGGTTAGCGGTTAGTGGTTGATGATGACGCGATTACTTGCCGGCTTTGGTCGGTGCCGGAGCGGTGAGCTCGAACATTGCAACGGTGCCCGACAGTTCGTAGGAGACGATGACCAGCGGCTTACCAGTCGGGCTCTCGCTCGCCTCGAGGAACAAGACGCCCTCGGGCGACACATCACCCGCAGTGTTCAGGTAAATGTTGCCACCCGGCAGGCTCGTGTTGAGGTACTGGCGGAACTGCGGGAGCACCGGATTGGTCACGTCGTAGAGCACGATGCCGCTGTCGCGCTCGAGCGCGAGCACCATCCACTGGCGGCCGTAGGCCGTGCCGACGGCGAGACCTTCAGGCTCAGGACCTTTCGCCGACGAGCGTGACTCGAACGAACCAACGAGGCCCGTTTCGGTGTTCCAGTCGGAGTTGAACAGCAACGGACGTCGTGCCGCCACGAGTCGCTCGAGTTCGTCACCCGAGTCATAGACGATGTCGGCGTTAAATACACCGTCAATCGTGTTGCTCTTCCACACCGTGAACGAACGACCGCCAAAGGTGTAGGCGGGCGTCACCTTGGTGGTTGACCCCACGATGGTGCCAGTGACGACCGCCGGCGGGAACACGGTGACGCGGGCACGACCAGCGACGCTCGACGGTGTGAGGTCGGTGTTGAGGCCGACGTCGGCGTAGCGCGGATCTTCGCGTTCGGCTGTGGTCGTGCTGGTGCCGCCGAGCAGACATGGCCATTCGCGGGCGTCACCTTCGTTGGCGGTGATCATGTAGGTGTTGCCACCTGCGGTGACTGATGCGATGGCGTCGGGCTGATACATGCCCTGCACGTTGCGTGGCACGATATTGATCGCGTTGTCGCGGTCGCTCATGTCGAGACCCGTGTTGTACACGTTGTGGTTCTTGTAGCCGAGGCCGAGCACGTTCGTGATGGTCGCCGTGGCGAGGTCAACTGTTGCAATCGAGTTGTTCTCTTGCAGCGTCACGTAGGCGGTCGTGCTGTCGGCGGAAATCGCCACGTATTCAGGCTCGAGGTCTTGTTCGACCGAAGCGCCCGGGCCGAAGATGCGGCCACCGGCGTAGATGATCGCGTTCTTGCGTTGGGCGAAGCTCGTGAAGTCAACCGTCTTCACGGTCGGCGGGGTGGCTTCGAGATCAACGATGGAGATGCTGCCCTTCGGGTCGGAGGTCTCCGGAAGAGCACCGTTCACGAGGCAGTAGTCCTTGGGTTCGCCTTCGTTCGCGCTGATGGCGTATTTGCCATCGCTGCTGATGGTCACCGAGTCGGGCAACGCGCCGACGGTCAAGCCGGCGGGCAGACCCTTCACCATCTTGCCGTTGACGTCCATCACGAACAAGATGCCTGGTGCGGTCTTCGATGCGCCAGCCGAAGCGACGACGACAATGCCGTTTTTCGCGGCAACACTCTGAATGCCGCTCGAACCGAGTGCCGTGAAATCAACCGACTTGACGAGCTTCACTTTCTTGGGGTTGCTGATGTCGACGATGTCGATGGTGTTCTTGGTACCGTTGGTGACGAAGAGTCGCTTCGACTCTTTGTCAACCGCAGAGATCTCAGCACCACCGAGACCAGCGCCCGACGTCCAGCGTCCGACGAATCGAAGCTCAGAACCGTTGACGGGCACCGTGTTGGCACCCGCGGACGTTGCGGCAAAGGCCCCGACAGTAACTGACAGAGCAACGGATACGACAGCAATAACACGAGTTGAAGTTTTCATCGAGACGGAAAACTACGCAGCCGAGGTTGCTGCCCGATTTCTGACGTGGGAACAACCGACACACTCTCGATGAATTTCTCCTGAATGACGGGCGCCGAGAGAATTCACCAACCGTTGTCCCAACCGTTGCTCCGACTGATGCCCGATGCAACTACCGTCGTAAGAGATGCCTGCCCAGGTGCTCACCGCGCAAGAACTTGACTCGTTCGCACGAGATGGCTGGGTAGTCACCAATCTGCTCGACTCCGCGCAAACCGCGCATTTGCGTCGATGGGTTGGTGAGGTCCAGGACTGGAACGACGACGGTAATTGGATGAACCACTACGAACTCACCCGACACGGGCCGCGCCGTTGTCGCACCGAGTTTTTCACTCCATTCCACGAAGGGCTTCGGTCGCTGTTGTGCGAAGGGTCCCTGCTCGCGGCAGCGAGTGAACTGCTCGGCGAGACTGCCGTCCTCTACAAGGAAAAGATCAACTACAAACTCGCTGGTGGTGCCGGCTGGGAACCTCACCAAGATGCGCCTGCATATCCATTCATCAAGTCGCATGTCTCGTGCATGATCGCCGTAGACGATGCCACGACCGAGAACGGCTGCCTCGAGATCGTGTCGGAGTTGCACCACGAGCTCATTCCGACGGACGAACGCGGCTGTATACCCGAGGCCGTCGCGGCGAAGTTGCCGTGGCGACCCGCACCTCTGCGAGCCGGCCAAACCATGTGGTTTCACTCGCGAACGCCGCATCGCTCGGGCGACAATCGTTCGACGCGCGACCGCCGCGCCATCTACCCGACATACAACGCCGCTCGCGAGGGCGATCTGCGACTCGACTACTACGCCGCAAAGCGCGCCGAGCTTGAGCGTTCCAAAGACGGCGAACGAGTGAAGATCTCCCTGATTGACGACTTTCGAGGAGTACCGGTACAACGATGAGTACTACGAGAGCCGAGAGCTACGGGTCGTTTCTTGAAGAGATTCAACGCCTTTACAGTCAGTGGGGCTCCAACAAATATGACGAGCAAGTGAGCCAACTCGAGCATGCCGTGCAATGTGCACAGCACGCCCGCAATGACGGCGCAGACCCAGCACTCGTCGTCGCGACACTGCTGCACGACATCGGCCACCTGCTGGCACTCGAGCAGCAATCAGGGATGGTCGACTTGACGCGAGACGACTCGCACGAGGCAGCCGGCGCAAGCTATCTGGCTCGCCACTTCGGTCCTGCAGTTACAGCACCGATTGCGTTGCACGTTGAAGCCAAAAGATACCTGTGCACCGTCGAGGAAACTTATTTTGCAACGCTGTCCGAAGGTTCAATCAGGAGCCTTGAAATGCAGGGCGGTCGAATGAGCCCCGAAGAAGTCGCACGATTTCGCCAGCACCCAGCCGCGGGTCGATCCGTCGCATTGCGACGGTGGGACGAACGCGGCAAAGCGCTTCAGCCGAGCGGGCTCAAGCTCGAGCACTTCAACGACGAACTTCTTGCTGTTAGCACAGACGTCATCTGACGTTCAGAACTTCCCTCTACCGTCTCGCGAGTGCCACTCGCCCCGCAAGCAATGAGAGATCCATCGAGCATGCTCATGCGTTCGGCACCAGAACGACTCGTCGAAGTTGGGGAGAAGTGTCTTGCTCTCGATCAAGTTCGCGAGTCTCTCGTCGTGACGCAGCAACCATCGTGCGGGATGGTGATGCTGCAGGTACGCGAGCCGGTACGGCGCGAACGCTTCTACCTCGGAGAAGTACTTGTCACGAAGTGTGAAGTCAGGTTGGGGGCCGCGCGAGGTTGGGCAATGGTCGACGGCGACAATCCGCACGCCGCGCTCGCGGCAGCCATATGCGATGCCGTGAGCCGAACGGACTCGGCCGAGCTCTCATCGTTGCGCGCCGGCATTCGCGAGTTGTGCGAGGAGACTGCTGCACGACTCCTCACTGAAGAACGGGACAGCTGGTCGCAGGTGGTCGAAACTCGTGTTCAATTCGAAGAGTTCGAGTGAGATGACCCACGTTGCGCTCAACTCGCGCCAGTCATCGCTCGTATTTCGGGCACTCTTGCAGTCGCTGGCCAGTCCTGGTGAGACATTTTCGCTACCTGCCGAACTGTGCTCCGCGGTTCCCGCCCGGGCCTTGCCGTTGCTCGCGCTCGTTGATATTGAGACCACGTTCTGCGCACCTGAAGACGCGGACCTCGAGTTGAGTGTCGCATCACTCACTGGTTCACGCGTCGTCGCACCTGAACTGGCGCAGTTCGCGCTCTGCGCGACTCCCCCATCGCACACATTCGTATCGCGCTTGCAACGAGGTAACGCGTCGCAACCAGAACGCGGGTGCAAACTGATCATCGGCCTGCACCCAGATGTGGCGGTCGCGAGCGTCACCCTGAGCGGCCCGGGTGTGCGACCTGGCACGACGATCGCCGCGGACAGCCAACTCAGTAGCTTCATCGCAGCACGAAACACGGTCGTCGCAGAACCCCCTTCGGGAATCGACTGTTGGTTCGTCTCTCCAGATGGTCGACTGGTCGGACTACCTCGCACCACACGAGCAGAGACCAGGTAGCGACGATGGGTTACGTCTCCGCCCGCGGTGGTCTTGGCGCAATCCGCGCGGCCGAACGACTGGTACGACGGCTGCGAGTGACATCGGAGTCGTCATGGCTCGAGGAAGACCAGATACTCGAAAAATTGCGGCTGCTCGTCGACCGAGTAATGGGTGAAGCAGGCCTGTGGGCTCCTCGGCTTGCAGCCAAGGCGTTGCGTCAGAGCGAAGGTGACGCCACCGAGGCAGTCCACTTGCTACGCGCGTACCGCTCGACTCTTCCACGAGTGTCCTATTCCGAGGTAGCTGACGCCGACCATGTGCGAGTCGTGCGCAGAATCGTTCCGGCTTTTCAGCGAGTTCCCGGCAGCCAGTTGCTCGGTCGGTCCATTGACTACACCGCCAGATTTCTCGAACGACAGAGCGACGATCTCGCACGAGAAGAGGCCGAAAAGATGCGCGCGGGGACGACGACTGAAGTGAACGAGGCTCCCGATTCGAGCGGACACGAAAGTGACGATTTGAGTCGTTCACCAAAGCGCCTTCTCGAGATGTTGAGAGAAATGGATCTCGTCGTTGACCGCCGACTCACTGACGATCCAGAACCGTTCGACATCACGCGAACTCCCGCACGTCCGCCAGCTCCGCGATCAGCCCTGCTGAGCTCGATGACGCGTGCCGACACCGGGGCCTTGGTGAACCAGTGGTACCGGAACATCCTCGGACCCGATGGGTACCTCCATGAAGTGACGCTCGGAGAGGTTCGACACGGCTCTCTTTCTGTCAACGTGACTCATCCCGTGACCGGAGAGTCAGTGAACGTCACAGACGTTCGCGTAACGGAGGTTGAGGCCATCGAGGATCTCGAGGGCATCGACGAGGATCGCACTCGATTCGATGTCGGATATGGCCTCTGCTTGGGTCACAACGAACGAAAGGCCATCGCAATGGCCAACCTCGACATCGCCTGCCATCGGGATGGTGGGCGCACGCAGCTCGAGCAGTCGCTGCTCCTCACCACGGACGCACTCGATTCCGCCGGGTTTCTCGAGCACCTGAAACTTCCGCACTACGTGACGTTCCGATCGATGATCGAACGAAAGATTGCAGTTCGAAAGGCGCGGCGTCGTGACGACGATTAACGAGCTCATCGATATATCACCGTCGGACGAGCTGCTGGACGAGTTCGCCAAGCGTGAGATTCGTCGGGCCATTCTCTCTGCCGTCGCAATCCCGGGATATCAAGTGCCGTTCGGGTCGCGGGAGATGCCTGTGGCGCGCGGCTGGGGATCTGGCGGACTCCAGGTGACCCTCGCGGTGGTCCACGCGACGGACTGCGTCAAAGTAATCGACCAAGGCGATGACGACGGAGTCAACGCCGTCAATCTTCGTCGGCTGATCACGAGTTCCACGGGCGCAAGCGAGACGAGCGTCGCGGCAGAAGCCACCATCGTGCAAAGTCGCCACCGGATACCCGAGGACGGTCTCGATGACAAATCGATTCTCGTCTTGCAAGTGCCGGTTCCGGAACCGCTTCGTGGCGTCGAGCGAGACATGCGCGAGCTCGCCCGGATGCATGCCGAAGCGGACTACTCCCGGATGTGGGTGAGTCTGTATGAAGACAAGGTTCGAAACGGACTAATCACTCAGACGACGGGGTATCCGTGCCACGTGAACGGTCGATACGTCGTTGCCACAACGCCCATTCCGCGCTGGGACATACCACGCCTCCACGACTCGTCCTTTCTTACCTTGTTCGGTGCGGGTCGTGAAAAGCGCATTTATGCGATACCGCCCCGCACCGAAGTAAAGCCGCTCACGTTCGACGACGTGCCGTTCGAAGTTGAACGAGCGGATGGCGCACGTTGTTCGCTGTGCAACAGCGACGACGCATTCCTCGTTTCTTTACCCAACTCCCCCGTGTGGATGTGCAGCGACACCGACTGGTGCCGACGCCGACGAGAACTCACACGATGACGAACATGGTCGAATACGGCCGATATCCCGTCGCACGACTCGCGGTTCCCGAGTGGATGCTGAGAGTAGAAAAACTCGGCAAGGTTTATGGAGCGCACGACGATGAGGTGATCGCATCGACCGGCCCAGAATCCGGCACCTCGAAGAGTTCGCTCAACGGCTCGATTGTGGCTGCCTGGGACGTCTCCTTCGAGGTAGCCGCAGGTGAAGCCCTGGGACTCGTCGGGGAGTCGGGTTCCGGCAAAACGACCGTGCTGCGCTGCCTTGCTGGCGATCTCTCGCCATCAGTCGGGAATGCCAGATTGCGCACATCGCGCGGCGAGGTGGCAATGTTCGATTTGGACTCGGCCGAGCGGCGCCTGCTACGCATCGACACGCTCGCCGTCGTGTATCAAGACCCAGCGGAAGGTCTGAAAATGAATGTGAGTGCTGGCGGTAACATCGCCGAACCGCTCACCGCCGCAGGCTGGCGAAGCTTCGGCAAGATTCGAGCCCGAGCCTCGGACTTGCTGACGCGCACCGAGGTACCCATCAACCGCATGGATGACCTCGTTCGCGGGTTCTCGGGAGGAATGAAGCAGCGGGTTCAAATCGCAAAGGCACTCGCCAACTCTCCAAGTGTCGTGCTCTTCGATGAGCCGACTACCGGACTCGACGCGAGTGTCGCCGCCGGGGTTTTGGACCTGATTCGGTCGCTCCTCGAAGAGCATCGAATCGCCGCAATCGTCGTGTCGCACGACTTCTCCGTGATCGAGATGCTTACATCGCGCTGTCTCGTCATGCAGCACGGTCGGGTCGTCGAGAGCGCGCTCACGGACCAGTTGCTTGAGGATCCCCACCATCCCTACACACAACGTCTCGTAGCGGCGGCACGCGCATGAGACGAGATCCTGTACTCGATGTGCGCCATCTTCACAAGTCGTTCGTTCTGCACGCGGTGAGTGATCGTAGAGTGGCGGCCTTCTCTGACATAAGTTTCCAGCTCACCGTCGGTGAGCACGTGGCGCTTGCAGGCATGAGCGGCGCCGGCAAGTCGTCACTCCTCAAGTCGATTTATCGCACATACCGCGCTGACTCCGGCGAGGTTTGGCTGCAGATTCACGCCAGCGAATACGTCAATATGTGCAGCTTGAGCGATGCCGAAGTTTCGGCGATTCGCGGACACGAGATCGGTTACGTCTCTCAGTTCCTCCGACCCGAACCTCGTCGCGGCGCACTCGAGATCGTCGCTCGCTCGGCGCGACAGCGAGGCATGTCGGTCGAAGACGCGCGGGAGGCTGCGGCCGCAGCACTGTCGCGAGTGGGTATCGAGGAGAGACTCTGGGATGTCTACGCTTCGGTGCTTTCAGGTGGCGAGAAGCAGCGTGTAAACCTCGCGGCCGGCACAGTCCACCCACCAAGACTTCTGCTGCTGGACGAACCTTTGTCGGCCCTCGATCCGGATAACCGTGAGCGGGCACTTGCACTCATTGCATCACTAACGAAGCGCGGCGTTGCGGTGCTGTCGATTTTCCATGACATGGAGGCAATTCAGAGACTTGCCAGTCGGGTCCTCGTGCTCGAAAAAGGTCGGCTCGTCGCTGAGCAATCCCCCAAGGATCTCGACGAACGTCTCACATCGGCGGCGCGATGAGCGGCGCGTCGTATTCGGTTCGCAATGTCACGGCGGTGCTTCCTGACGCCGTTCTTGACGACGCGGTAGTTGTCGTTGAGGACGGAATAATTGCCGCCGTCGGGGTTGGTGCCGCACCGGCCGGCGCTATCGACGGGCGTGGTGCCCACCTCCTGCCGGGGCTTGTCGACACCCACAACGACGGACTGGAACGAGAAGTCATGCCGAGGCCGAGCACGCAAGTGCCGATCGATTTCGCTCTGCGAGCATTTGAATCCCGCGTGCGCGCAGCAGGGATTACCACGCTCTTTCACGGCATCAGCTGGGAGAACGACAACAAGTGGAATCGCACCGTTGAACTCGCGACGCAATTCAGCCAACACATCACGGCCTACCGCGCCTCCGAGTCATCGCTCATCGACCATCGACTGCTGCACCGACTTGACGCGCGGGACGGCGACGGCTCAAATGCTCTCTTCGAGCATCTTGCTGAAGTAGGTTCACCAGCCGACTTTGGTGGCGATACCCCGCTCGTGTCATTTGAAGACCACACACCGGGCCAGGGTCAGTACACAGACAGAAGTGGTCTCGTCAGATATCTGATGGGGACGAGAGGTCTGTCACGCGAATCGGCAGAACTAGAGGTGGAGAACACGTTCCGAGAACGTGAGGCAAAGAAGCATCACCGATCCACCGCACTCCGGTGGATCGTCGACTCGGCAGATCGGGGCCATATCCGCCTGATTGCGCACGATCTGGCGACTACCGACGAAGTGGTAGAAGCCACGGACTGGGGTGCACACATTGCCGAATTCCCGACAACCATCGACGCGGCGCGCCTCGCGCGGGAACACGGCCTACGGATCGTCTGCGGTGCCCCAAACGTGATGCGAGGGGGAAGTCACAGCGGCAACGTCGGCGCTCTCGACCTCATCCGCGAAGGACTGTGCGATGGTCTGTGTTCCGACTATTTGCCGTACAGCATGATCGAGTCGGTACCGATTCTCGTCGACGAGGGTGCCTGCACCTTGCCGCGCGCCGTACGACTCGTGACGAGGGGTCCGGCAGTTTCGGTCGGATTGGAAGACCGCGGGCTCATCTCTGTCGGAATGCGAGGCGACTTGGTGCTGGCGCGCCTCGGCAAACGTACCGCCCAAGTGCTGGGAGCCCTCTCGTCGCGTGCCATGACCTCGTTGGTTTCGGCATGAACCTGGATCTGGGAGCATTGCTCGACGAATCACTCACCGTCGCTCGAAACGCATTCCATCAGTCGTTGGAAACAATGAGTCGCGCGGAGCGAAGCGCCATCGTCGGCCTCGGAGGAGACGGCACGCCGACTCACCGCATGGACGTGATCGTAGAGGCACCAGTCTTGGACGTGCTTGAGCGCGCGCGGGTAAACGTGCTGTCTGAAGAAGTTGGTTGGATCGACAGGCGTTCGCCGTACACGGTGGTGATTGATCCGCTCGACGGCACGGCGAACGCTGTCGCTGGAGTTCCGCTCAGCAGCTTTAGCGCAGCAGTCGTGCGAGATGGCACCGTGTTGGAAGCCGTTTGTCACTGGTTCGAAGGTGGCCGCACATGGCGGGCCTCCGCTGACTCCACCTCTCGCGTCACCGTGTCGCATAGACGGGCCCTGGAGGGCGCATCGGTATCCATGCTTCGACCACGACCTGAAACAGCGACGGCATGGAACGCCGTAGCTAGCGCTGCCGGGCGCGTGCGCGTGCTGGGGTCCTCGGTGCTCGAAGCATGCCTGGTGGTGGATGGTGCGGTTGATGCATTCTGCGACCCAGGTGGTGAGGTGCACAGGATTGTCGACCTTGCGGCAGTCGACCTCATCATTCGCCAGGCCGGTGGTTGCATGGCGGACGTGCACGGTCGTCCGCTCAACTACGACTCAGACCTGCGACAGCGATGGAGTGGCATCGTCGCGGCCACACCGCAACTGGCTTCTGAAATCGTGGCTGCCGTCCGCGGCGCCTAAGGTTCGCGAGTCAGCAGAGCTCGCTCTGTGTCGAACACGACCCCAACTTCTTCTCCCACCTCGCAACGTACGTTTCGAGTTGCGTCGGTGCTACGAACAGTTTGGTTGCTCGGAGTGAGCAACACGTCAACCGAGGTGGTGGCACCGCCAAAGTGCACTGCCTCGACTCGCCCTCGGGCCAGCGCGTCGTCGCTCAAACCTACGACACGTACGTCTTCTGGGCGCAGCAAGAGCCTTGCGTCTCCCGAGCTGGGTCCCGACTGCGGAACCGGAAATCCGCTGGTGCTCCCCCGCAGGGCGACGATTCCGACTCCCCGTACGACCACGGCGAGGTCGTTGACTCGACCAACGAACCGGGCAACGAATGGAGTTGCTGGATACCTGTACACGGCGCGAGGAGTTCCCACTTGTTCCACGCGACGGCTGCGCATGACGCAGACACGGTCGGAAATTGCGAGGGCCTCGTCTTGGTCGTGGGTGACGAATAGGGTCGCGATTCCCGAGCCGCGCTGGATTCGTCGAATCTCATCGCGGACCTCGACTCGCACGGTGGCATCGAGAGCACTCAGCGGCTCGTCGAGCAACAGCACCCTCGGCTCAACCGCAAGCGCACGAGCGAGCGCGACTCGCTGTTGCTGTCCACCAGAAAGCTGGTGCGGGAGTCGATCGTCAAGCCCTGAAAGTCTCACTAGTTCAAGCAGCTCGGTAACTCGAGCTCGTCGAACTGCAGCAGAGCTCCGTCGCACTCGCAGGCCGAACTCGAGGTTTTCCCGCACGTTGAGGTGCGGAAAGAGGCTGTAGTTCTGGAAGACGAGTCCCATGCCACGCTCGTTGGCTGGACTTCCAAGCACACTCGATTCACCAACCATCACATCGCCGGAGTCTGGGTTCTCGAATCCGGCTGCGACTCTCAAGGCGGTTGACTTCCCGCAACCGCTCGGGCCGAGCAGACTGACGAGCTCACCTTCGGCGACCTCGACACTGAAGTGATCGAGGGCGAGCGTCTTACCGAACGACTTCGTGACGCTCAAGAACGCAAGACTGCGATTCATCGTCGTGACCGTCTTCCTATTCCGTTGGTAATGCCGATGAGTGACGCCGAAATTGCGGTCAGTACGAGACCCACTGCAAATGCTCCCTGCGGGTTCTGGCCCTGTGCATAGGCGAGGTAGAGCGGAAGCGTGTTCTTCAGAAGCAGCGACGCGATCGTGAACTCTCCGAGCACTACCGTGATCGCAAGGAACGTCGCGGTGGCGATGCTGCCTCGGATGTTGGGTGCCACAACGGTCCAAATCGTTCGATTCCAACCGGCTCCGAGACTTCGCGAGGCGTCCACAAGCGTGCGCAAGTCAATCGAAGACAGACCGTTCTCGATGGTCCGATGCGTGAACGGAAGGGCTGTTATGACAAGGAGCGGCACCATGCCATAGGGGTTGCGGATGAATAGCGGTGCGGTGCCGCGGAAGGCGCCCGCAAATCCGACGACGAGCGCAATCGCAGGCACGACGAACGGAAGCACCGCCGACACCTCGATCCACCGTCGGACTCGCGGCGATCGGAGGTGTGCCAGCGCCATGGTCGGTACCAGGAGCAATACGGTCAGTACCGCAGTGGCAACGGACAATCCGATGCTCAAAAGTGCACTGCTTCGAAAGTTTGGGTCAGCGAACGTCTCTCCAATCGGCGCCACCGTCCATTTGTCGAACACATTGCTCCAGGAGAGTTTGATGACCGGAACACGCTGAAAAGCAAATCTCGTCATAGCAACCATCGGAATTGCGTAGAAGACCGTTACGACCACGAGCACACTCCACCAGAGCTTCCTTCCGGACATCATCTTCGCCAACGTTCCGACCGCCGCACGAGTGCTTGAAATCCGACCACGAGAAGCGCCGTGATGAGGACCATCCATGCGGCCATCGCATATCCGAGGTTCGTCTTTCCGGTTATGGTCTCGCCCTGAAGAAAGAATCGGATCTGCACCGGCACCAGCCGAGAGCTGCCCGACGACAGCGCGAAGGCAGTCGCATATGCGGCGAATGAGTTGGAAACAAGAAGGAGAAAACCTCCGAGCAGTGCCGGCAAAAGAATTGGAAATGCCACGAGTCTCCAGTACTGGGGTGCAGACGCCCCGAGACTCTGTGCTGCTTCATGCCAGGTGCGACGCAGCCCGTCGAGTGCCGGCACGAGAATGAGCGTCATGAGAGGAATTTGGAAATAGAGGTACACGAGGACGATGCCCCAGAAGTCGGTGATCTTGAAACCCCATCCGACGAGGTCGACATTGATTTCACGCAAGAGACGCGTTGCAAGCCCTTGCATACCGAATGCCGCGAGGAATGCAAACGCAAGCGGGATTCCACCCATGTTCGCCGCAACTGACGAATATCCGACCAGAGCGCTGCGAACGCCCCGAATACTGTCGAGCTGGACGACGGCGATCGCCACGAGCGAGCCGACAAGCACACCGATTGCTGCGCTCGCGAATGAGAGCTGGAGGCTGTATACGAAACTTCCTCGGTACTGTCCTGTCACTGCTTCGATCATCGGACTCCGCGGGGCGCCGCTGCGTTCAAAAGCAGAACGAAACACGTAGAGCGCCGGCCAAACGAGGAATACAGCCAGAAAGGCGAAGTACGGGAGAAACACCAGAGGGCGGGCCTGTCTCTTCGACAGGCCCGCCACCCTGGAGGGAAAACTCAGGCGATTACTGATGTCGTGTGTGGACTACTTGTCCGCGACCATCGGACCCCAATTGGCCGCCAAGGCCTCTTTCATCTTGGCGATCTGGTCCTGTGTCGGGAATTTAATCTGGGCAATCAGTTCGGGAGCGGGCAGGTTCTTTTTGGCCTCTTCCGTCACTTTGCCGGCCGCCACGAGGGCCTCAAAACGGGCCGGGATTGCGCCACCCTCGAGGTATCCGAGTGCTCCCTCGTCTGAGATGATGTGTTCGATCCAGAGCTTCGCCGCATTCGGATTCGGGCTGTCCTTCAGTCCGCCCTGTGCGTAGTAGCCACCGTAAACACCGTCTGATGGCACGCGAATCGCCCATGTGATGCCGTTCTCAACGAGCTTGGGCGCAAGACCCGGGTAGTTGTAGGTCCAGTCGAGCCAGATCGGCGTCTCACCTGCAATCACCGAAGCTTCGGTGACGTCGGTTCCGGCCAGGTTCCCAGATGCCTTCAAGTCGGCAAAGTACCGGATGCCTGGCATGATGTCATCGAAGGAGCCGCCGTTGGCGAGAGTCGCAGCGACCACCGCGGCGAACGCAGCACCTGCCTCGCGCGGGTCACCGTTCAGCGAGACGAGACCCTTGTATTCGGGCTTCTTCAGGTCGGCAAAACTTGCAGGGGCGTTTTCGACGACGGTGGTGTTCGTCCCGATCGCCATGATGCCGTAATAGGCGGCGACCCACTTGCCATCCGGATCCTTCAACACTTCCGGGATTTCATCCCAGTTGCACGGCTTGTATGGCTCCCAGTAACCCTTCGTGTCTGTTTCTTGAGCGATAGCCGGCGAGACATCGAATGCATCGGGCTGTGTGGGCTGACCCTTTAACGTTTCGTAGGCGACCAGTTCGTCAGCCGACGATGCGTCCGGATTGGCGACAGGGTTCGCGATGTTCGGATACTTCTGGCGGAACGACTCCAAGATTCCCTTGTAGTTCGCCCAGTTGTCTGGCAGAGCAATCAGATTGACCTGACCCTCGGCGTTTGCAGCGTCCACAATCTCCTGGCTCGGACATGTCTCAGCCGTTGCCGATGTCTCTTCGGTCACCGCTTCGGCAACAGTTTCTTCTGTGGCTGCTTCTTCATCGTCTCCACCGCATGCGGCAAGCACTAGTGAGGAAGCGACTGCAAGTGTGATCAACGCTCGCCATTTGTTGCGGCGAGGCTTCACTGATGTTGTTATGTGATGTTGTGTCATGAGTGCAAAAGTAAACGAGGTTGCTGAACGGTCGGAAACGTTCGGGTGTCGGTCGACAGAACCCTCCGTGAAGTCTTCGCAGTGCCGAAGGTTCGCGTCAGCTGGCGCGGGCCGGCTGGTCGACCGATGCGAGCATGACCGGGGTCGCAGTCGCAATCCCAGACACTCCAGCAGACGCGGGCCCGACCTCGGGCAACATGGCGGCAGGGTCGCGGCGAGTTTCGCCCGACCCGAGAATGACGAGACCAACAGAGAGCACCGCGTATCCCGCCGCGCACATGAGGAGCACTGAGTTGAAGCCTCGACTCAGTCCCAGTGAGAGGCCGAGTGCGGCACCGAGGACAAACGAGAGGTTGTACACCACGTCGTATACCGCAAACACTCGGCCGAGGCTCGCCGTGTGCACCGTGGACTGTACGGCGGCATCATTGCACACCCGCACATTCTGAAATGCGAATGACGCGACGACAATCGCACCGAGCGCAGTGAAGAAGTTGGGCAAGATCGCCACCGATACCACCGCCGTTGCCGAGACGATGCTGGCAAGTACTGCAACGGTCTTTCTTGGAACCCGCTCAATGACCCACTCGGCACTGAGGGTTCCGGCGAAGGTGCCTGCTCCCGCGACGCCGAACACTGCGGCGTACCCGGTTGCTTCAACTGCGAAACGGGCATCGATCACCAGTGCGACGCAGGCGTAACAGATTCCAAGCAACAGCTTTCCTGCCCCGCTCGACACGATCGAGAATCGCACTTTGTGGTGACGCGTCTGTGCGGCAGCGGCTTTCCAGTCGCGCTCACGTGCAGCGCCTCGACCGCCACCAAGCTCGACCACGATGCTCGAGTAGAAGCGTGACGACAGAGCATGCAACAGGATGGCCACGATAAAGACATAGCGAACATCAAAGTGCTCGAGTGCGCCCGCGGCAGCGACTCCGGCGAAACCCGCCGTCATACTGAGTATCAGCGACGTTGAATCTGCGGCAACGAGCTGGTGGCCTTCAACGAGCCGCGGAATCACGGTTACTCTCGCCGTGTAGAGCACCCGCGTCGCGAGCAACAGCGCACCGAATGTGAGATATCCGACAAAGGTCGACTGCGTGACTGCTGCGATGATCGCACCGAGCGTGATAGTCGCTCGGACTCGCTGACCGTTGCGAAGGATTGCTTGGCGCGAATACTTGTCCGCTAAGTAGCCAGCGAGCGGTCCGACCAAGAGCAACGGAATTGCGGCAAGCACGAGCCCGCGCAGAAATGCCTGCGTCGTGTCGCCGGGATTCAAGTCGAAGAGCAACACCTGCGCAAGTCCCAGTGAAGTCATCGCGTCGGCGACTTGCGAGGAAGTCTGCCCGAGCATCGCCACGCGAAAGTCGCGGCGGCGAAACAAGTCGCGTCGACGGACATGCTCTTTGGCCCGGTCGCGCAACAGACGGAAGTTCGCAGCGTCGGACTGCACACCTTCAGGTTTGCGGCTTTCAAAGGACGGTGTGATGCATATTGGTGAACACTCCCTGAACTTTCACAGGATGTGCAAGTTCACCTGACGATTGCCGAGCGTTCAGCATCTCTCAAGATGGCTGGCTCACAGTAGGTGCATGCGTATCGGAATCGTCACGGAAAGCTTCCTGCCCAGCGTCAACGGGGTCACGAATTCCGTAGTACGGCTGCTTGACCATCTGGAGCAATCTGAACACGATGCCATCGTCGTGGCGCCCGGAGAGGGTCCGGAGAAGTACGGTCGCTTCAAAGTCGTACGAACCCGGAGTATCTCCGTGCCCAGGTATCGAAACTTTGAACTCGGCATTCCAGGCCCGCGACTGCGAGAAGCGTTGGAGACCTTCAGGCCCGATGTGGTGCATTTGGCGGCCCCCTTCGGTATCGGCGCGTATGCCGGGAGAGTGTGTCGGCAACTCGGCGTCCCGACTATCGCCGTGTACCAAACGGACGTGCCTGGCTTCGTATCGCACTATGGCCTCGCACCGACGGCGGGAGTCATCTGGAAATGGGTTGGTCATATCCACAACAAGGCCAAGCTGACGCTCGCCCCCTCAACCGCCGCCGTTGGCGACTTGCAAGACCACGGTGTGCGAAACGTGGCGATGTGGCGGCGCGGAGTCGACGGCAATCTGTTCACTCCGGACAAGCGCGACGAACAACTGCGGTCGACCTGGCGGCTCGACGGTCGGGTGGTCGTCGGATACGTGGGCCGACTTGCGCACGAGAAACGGGTGGAAGACCTGGCGATGCTCGCCGATCATCCGCACATTCGCCTCGTCATCGTGGGTGACGGCCCACAACGTGAACGCCTGCAGCGAATATTGCCCGACGCCATATTTCCGGGTTTCCTCTCAGGTGAGTCTCTCGCCCGCCACTACGCCAGTTTCGACGTGTTCGTGCACACGGGCGTGAATGAGACGTTCTGCCAGACACTTCAAGAAGCGCTCGCTTCGGGGGTTCCGTGCATCGCTCCTGCGCAAGGTGGGCCACTCGACATCGTCACTGAACAGATGAACGGTTGTCTCTTCACAGCAGGTGACACCGAGCATCTGCGGGAGTGTGTTGAACGTTTGCTTCACCGCGACCTCCGCACACGACTCGCCCAACGCGCTCGCGGCTCCGTGGAGCACCGTACTTGGCACTCGGTGAATGAGCAACTGATTGATCATTACCTCCGCGCCTGCGGTGTGGAGTTGCCCAACAACGTTCTCACGCTCGACACGAATCGCGAGTCCATGCTCATTCAGCCAGATATTCGAATCGCACCGGTCGACGCGGCCTAGGGAATCTGATGCGAATCGCTCACGTTGCGAACTTCTACGGGCCGCGAAGCGGCGGGTTGCGCACCACGATGCACCGGCTCGGTCACGGCTACCAGCAACGGGGACACGAGGTGCTGCACATCGTGCCTGGTGCACAGTTTGACCGCGAATGGACAGAGTCGGGGCAACGACTCACCATTCCCGGACGTGTGCTCGCTGGATCGGGCGGTTATCGGGTCATCGTCAACGTGGCGAGAGTGCGTAGATTGCTCGACGAGTTTTCCCCGGATGCGCTTGAGGTCTCCGATCGTTTCACGCTCACGTCGCTCGGTGACTGGGCTCGTGAACGCATGGTGCCGAGTGCGGTATTCAGCCACGAGACTTTGACCGGACTGAGCGAGACGTTCCTGCACGCACCGCTCCTGACGGCGACCCCGGTGGATTGGTGGAACAACCGACTCGCCAAACGTTTCGACCACGTCGTTGCAACGACCGATTTCGCTGCACGAGAATTTCAGCGGCTTGGCGTCTCCAACTTGGTGCGGGTGCCGCTGGGCGTCGATCTCGAGACATTCGACGTGACAAGGCGTGACGAGGCTTTGAGAGCTTCGCTCCTGACTGACGGTGACGTTCACGCCAAGCGACACCCTCACGCCGACAACCAGAACGCAGTTTTGCTCGTGCACTGCGGACGACTCTCGCCCGAGAAGAAGGCAGATCGAAGCATCAGCACGCTGATCGAGTTGTGCGAGCGCGGGGTGCAGGCACGCCTCGTGGTTGCTGGGGACGGTCCAACTCGCACGGCACTTGAGCGCCAGGCTCGCGGATACCCCGTCACGTTCCTCGGATTCGTGCAGGAGAGGAGCCGACTCGCGCAACTTCTCGCCAGTGCCGACGTAGTGCTCGCGCCGGGCCCACTCGAGACATTTTGCTTGGCCGCACTCGAAGCCCTCGCTTCAGGTACACCCGTCGTGGCGAGTGCTTCCAGTGCTGTGCGCGAAGTGATCGGAGTCGACGAAGGACCAACGCTGGCCGGCGCAGTTGCCGATGACACTCCTCGCGCATTCGCAGATGCAGTACAGCATGTGCTGCAGGCGCCGACGGTGACCCGTCGCAAGGCGTGTCGCACTCGCGCGGAACAGTTTCCCTGGTCAGCAACGATCGATCGAATGCTTGCCCTTCACAACGCGACTCGCTCGCAGAGGGCGGCCTAGCTGTGAAATCGCTCGTCGTGCTCGGCGACTCCGTCGGATTCGGCGTCGGCGACGAAGACAACGCACACCCGAACAAGGGCGTCGGTGCATTCCTCAACAAGGCACTCATGAACTTCTCCTCGTACGCGAACTATTCGCGTCCAGGCGCTCGCATGAGAGAAGTCTTCGAAGTTCAACTACCCAAGGCGCTCGAACACGAGCCAGATGTCGTGGTGCTCATTGCAGGAGGCAACGACGTCCTGCGCCAAAATTTCAACCCAGACGACATTTATTGGTCGATGTATGGCACCGTCACCACGCTGCGAAAGCGTGGTGCGGACGTTCTGACGATGAAACTTCACGATCCCAATCGCAAGATCCGCCTCCCCAAGCGGCTGGCACGACTCCTGCACCAACGCGTGGAGATTCTGAACCGAATCATCGACGACGTGTCTGGCGCGACTGGTGCCCAGTGCCTCGATGTACGACGTATCGACACTGTCTACGACCAATCGGTGTGGCATATCGACCGCATGCACCCGAACCGAATTGGGTACCACATGCTGGCGAATCACTTTGCAGCGATGCTGCAATCCGGCGGACACGACGTACGGGACGTCACCGCACCGATTCTTCGTCCTCGCTCGCGCAAAGAGAATGTGAAGTGGATGCTGCGAATGGGTCTGCCATGGTTCTTGAAGCGATGCAAAGACTTGTTTCCTGGTGTCGGCTACCTGCTCGTACTCGAGACATCAAAAGACGTGCTTCGGGCCGTGCGCAAACGAAGGGGCGGGATGACCAATCGACGATCAGAACATGCCCTCTCGTACTTCGACTTGCGTGCCGAGCACGGCGGCGGCGTCGAAGCGCACCACGAGTCGCACGCTCCTCAATCTCTCGCCGCCTAACGCAGAGTTCTTGGTCCTGGTCTTCACGTCGTCAACAGGCCTTGTGGTGTCGGCGATCTGAGCCCGCAACTGACCGACGAGGGTGGCGGTGGCCCGGCGCACTCGCAACATCTTCTGCGGCGTGATTGCTTCAAACGGATCGCCGAAGTTCGCATTGCGACGCGCCTTCACTTCGCAGATTGCGAGCACACCGTCGCGCAGCGCGACGATGTCGAGTTCACCTCGTGGACACCGCCAATTGCGGGCGACGATGACATATCCGTTGCGCACGTACCAAGCGGCGACGAGGTCTTCGGCCCAGGCGGCGCGCGCCATGCGCGAGCGTTGCCGAGCCGATGCCGACATCGCCCGTGTCGCACCACGCGGTGCAGTGCCGGGGCTGCGACGCTTGGCAACTAGAGATTGTTGGCGGGAAGTTCCTCGATGTTGAGGTCCTTGAAACTGAGCACCCTCACCTTCGGCACCAGGCGGGTCTTGCGGTACATGTCCCACACCCATGCGTCGGTCAGCGTCACCTCCAAGAGTGGTCGCGGCCCTTCGGCAACGACCTTCACGTCAACGTGATTGGCGAGATAAAAACGGCGATCAGTCTCGACGGCGAACTTGAACATGCCGACGACGTCTTGGTACTCGTTGGCGAGCTGCAGTTCACGCTCGGCCTCGTATTGCTCGAGGTCGTCGGTGTTCATCGACTACCGCCCGTCAGATGTGTGCGGTTGATGTGCAAGTCGGGAAGCGACTTACTCTTCGCGCTTCTCGCGGATCTTCGCGGCCTTGCCGGCGCGGTCACGCAAGAAGCCGGGCTTGGCGCGACGAACGTCTCCGCGCTTCACGAGCTCGACCTTCTCGACCGACGGAGTGTGCTTGGGGAACGTGCGCTCAACGCCGACGCCGTAGCTGTTCTTGCGGACGGTGTAGCTCTCGGAGATCCCCGAACCCTCAATGGCAATGATGTCGCCCTGGAACACCTGGACGCGCTCTTTGTCGCCTTCTTTGATCAACACGTGCACCTTGACCTCGTCGCCGGGTCGCAGATCAGGAATGTCAGAGCGGAGGTTCGGCTTGTCGACGATGTCTGTGGGTTTCATAGGGAACTTTCAGGATACGGCACGGCAGGGAACTCTTCCAACAGACGCTTTTCGGCGTCGGTGAGCCCGCCACGTCGCTCGATGAGGTCGGGGCGGGCGGTCAGCGTGCGATGCAGGGCCTGCGCACGGCGCCAGCGATCGATGCGAGCGTGATCACCGCTGCGCAACACTTCGGGCACTGCGCGACCCTCAAACTCAGCAGGACGCGTGTACTGCGGGGCCTCGAGCAGCGACGATTCGAATGACTCATTCACGGCGGACTGTTCGTTGCCCATCACACCCGGCACCAGGCGCGTGACGGCTTCGATGATGGCGCAGGCTGCAACCTCACCTCCCCCGAGCACGAAGTCTCCGAGCGAGACTTCGCCGTCGCACAGCTCCTGCACCACTCGGTGGTCGACTCCCTCGTAGCGACCACACAACAGCGAAAAACCTGGCGAAGATGCGAGCGAGCGAGCTGCGGATTGGTCAAACTTCTTGCCGCCGGGAGACAGCAACAGCAACGGTCGCGGCGGGTTGGCTGCGCGCACGCTGGCGAAGATCGGCTCGGGGCGCATCACCATGCCGGCACCGCCGCCGAACGGCGTGTCGTCAACGGTGCGATGCGCATCGGAAGCGTGCGCACGAATATCGTGCACCCGAAGGTCGAGCAGCTGTTCCTGGCGTGCTCGGCCAAGCAGGCTCTCCGAGCAAAAACCGTCGACGAGTGTCGGAAAGATCGTGAAGACGTCGATGCGCATGTTGGGCACCGACTCCGGTTAGGTCAGTCGTCGAGACAATTCAGTCGTCAAGAAAGTCGACGTCGACTTCGACGCCGTCTCTCTCTGCGGCTGCGCGTACCAAGGCACGGATGTTCTGCGCGGTGCGACCGCGTCGTCCGATGACGCGACCGAGGTCGCCGTCAGCAACGCGCACCTCGAGGATGATGACGCCGTCATCGTCAACGGCTTCGACGCGAACTTGGTCGGGGTTGTCGACAATCGAACGAACGATGTGGTCGAGCACTTTCGTGGCGACGGCTGCCTCGGCCACGGCGACTACTTCTTCTTCGACGACTTGGTGGCCATGAACTCGCCCCAGAGACCAGTGGTCTCCAGCAGCTTGCGCACGCGCTCGGTGGGCAGAGCACCCTTGTTCAGCCACTGCAGCACTTTGGCGTTGTCGACCGCGAAACCTGACGGGTTCTCCAGCGGACGGTAGGTGCCGACGATCTCGAGGAACTCGCCGTTGCGAGCTTTCTTGGTGTCAGCCGCGACGACGCGATAGTGCGGCTGCTTGGTCTTGCCGACGCGGGCGAGACGAAGTTTGACGGACATGGTGCTCCTTAGCGTGATTGCGACGCCCCGGGCGACCGCCCGAGTGCTCCGTGCAGGCTATCTGGACGGCAGGCGGCCCCCAAACCGCTTCATCATCTTCTGCATCTCAGCGAATTGCTTGACGAGACGGTTCACGTCCTGCACCTGCGTGCCGCTGCCTTTGGCGATGCGGGTGCGGCGGCTGCCGTTGATGATGGACGGGTCTTCACGCTCCTCCAGGGTCATCGAGCGAATGATGGCCTCGGTTCGTCGCACCTGATCATCACTCACCTCGGCGTCTTTGAGCTGTGCTCCGACGCCAGGCAACATGCCGAGCACGTTCTGCAACGGGCCCATCTTTTTCAACTGCTGCAACTGCTCGAGAAAGTCGTCAAGAGTGAACTTTCCGGTAGCGAGCTTCTTGGCAGCTTTCTCGGCTTCGTCTTTCTCGAACACTTGCTCGGCCTGCTCGATGAGCGTGAGCATGTCGCCCATGCCGAGGATTCGCCCCGCCATGCGGTCGGGGTGGAACTGCTCGAACGCATCGATCTTCTCCCCCGTTGCTGCGAAGGCGATCGGCTTACCGATAACTTCCTTCACGGAGAGCGCCGCACCGCCGCGCGCGTCGCCGTCGAGCTTGGAGAGAATCACGCCATCGATGGCGAGCGTTGTGTTAAACGCTTCGGCCACCGTGACTGCATCTTGACCAGTCATCGCGTCAACGACGAGAAACGTGTAACGGGGCTGCACTGCGTCACTGATCTGTCGCACCTGTTGCATCATCTCTTCGTCAATGGCGAGACGTCCGGCAGTGTCGACGATGAGCACGTTGCGACCGACGCGTCGGGCTTCTTCGAGGCCGAGGCGCGCAGTCTCGACCGGGTCGCCTGGCGCACTGAAGACGGGCACACCGATCTGCGCGCCGAGCACCTTCAGCTGTTCGACGGCGGCGGGTCGCTGCAAGTCGGCACCGACGAGCATCGGTTGGCGGCCCTGCTTCTTGAACCATGCCGCCAACTTGGCCGCACTGGTGGTCTTACCCGAACCTTGCAAACCGGCCATCAACACGACGGTGGGTGGCTGGCTCGCGTAGGTGATTTTCAGCGTTTCGCCGCCGAGCAGTGCGATCAATTCGGCGTGGACGGTCTTCACCACCTGCTGTGCAGGATCGAGTGCTTTGGAGATGGCTTCACCCACCGACTTCTCGCGGATGCGCGCCAACACGTTGCGCACGACGGTGACGTTGACGTCGGCTTCGAGCAGGGCTGTGCGAATCTCGCCGAGAATCTCGTCGACGTCGGCTTCGCTCAAGCGCCCGCGGTTGCGCAGTTTGCCGACGACCGCGCCGAGACGGTCGCTCAATGACTCGAACATGAGAACGGAAAATCTATCCGTGCTCGCAGCGTCGTGCGCGAGAGTTCACGTGCTCGCGCAAAGCGGGCTTGCGGGTTATTCGTCGAAGAGTGCGTCGACAAACTGCTGCGGGTCGAATGGCGCGAGGTCGTCGACAGTCTCGCCGAGGCCCACCAGTTTCACCGGAATGCCGAGCTCAGTCTCGATCGCAAACACGATGCCGCCCTTTGCCGAGCCGTCCAACTTGGTGAGCACCACGCCGGTGACTTGTGTGGCCTCGGCGAATTGTCGCGCCTGCACGAGCCCGTTCTGCCCCGTCGTCGCGTCGATGACGAGCAACACTTCGGTGACGACCCCTGCAGCCTTCTCTGCCACTCGCCGCACTTTGCGCAACTCATCCATCAGGTTGGTGTTGGTCTGCAAGCGACCAGCGGTGTCGGCGAGCACGAGATCCATGCCGCGCGACGCTGCGCTTTGCACACCGTCAAATACCACCGAAGACGGGTCTGCCCCTTCTGCTCCTCGAACGATCGAGGCTCCGGTGCGAGTGGCCCAGGTCTCGAGTTGCTCGCCCGCGGCGGCGCGAAACGTGTCGCCTGCTGCCATCATCACGCTTCGCCCGAGGGCAATCTGCTGGGCTGCGATCTTAGCGAGACTCGTCGTCTTGCCTGCGCCGTTGACGCCGACCATCATCCAGATGTTCGGCGTGCCGCGCGCAGCGTCGAAGTCAAGCCCCCGTCGTGCGCCGGCGAGGCGGGCGGTCATGTCTGCACGTAACGCCTGCACGAGCGCTGAAGAATCGGAGATGTCACGCCGCTTCACACGCTCGCGCAACGACTCAAGCAGCGCAGTGGTGACCTTGACGCCCAAGTCGGCGCGCAACATCGCTTCTTCGAGATCGTCCCACGTCGCTTGATCGATTGCCGAACGCCGCAACACGCTGGTGGTTGCGGTAGCGAACACGCCGCGAGCGCGAGAAAGACGGTCGCGAAACGACGGCGGCACAGTGGGCTCCGGTGCAACAGGCGCAGCGGGTTCGGCTGCAACAGGCGCTGGCGCGACCGGTGTTCGCGGTGGTGCGACGGGCGCGGTAGCAACGGGCGCCGACACCACTGGGTCGACTGGTGCCTTGACTCGAGTGGCACGTCGCGACCGCACGACGAACACGCCGCCGCCAGCGGCGAGCACCACTGCCGCAATCGCGGCGACGACGACCCAGTTGTCGTTCACGCCGACTGCGCGGCGACTCGCTCCACCACCACGCGCGACGAACCGCCTGGCTGCATGGTGACGCCGAGCAGGCTGTCACCCGCCTCCATCGTGCGCTTCTGGTGGCTGACGATGAGCAACTGCGCCTCTTGACGGAACTCGTGGATGAGACCGAGGAAGCGATGCAGGTTCACGTCATCGAGCGCCGCTTCGACTTCGTCCATCACGTAGAACGGAGACGGACGACTGCGGAACACAGCGAAGAGAAATGCGAGAGCCGTGAGTGCGCGCTCGCCGCCCGACAGGAGCGACAGCTTTTTCACGTTCTTACCACCGGGTTTGGCCTCGACTTCGATACCCGTGTTGAGCAGGTCGTCAGGCATCGTCAGCACGAGTCGTCCATTGCCGCCCGGGAACAACGAGGCGAAGAGTTTGGCGAAGTTGTCGCGCACGTCGGCGTACGCCGAGGCGAACATCTGCTGGATCTCAAGGTCGACCTGCTTGATCACCTTCACGAGCTCGCGTCGCGAGTTCTTCACGTCTTCGAGCTGCTCTTCAAGGAACGTGTTGCGTTGCGACAGCGCCTCGAATTCCTCGAGCGCGAGTGGATTGATCGGCCCCATAATGCGCAGTTCACGTTCGAGCTCACGAATCTTGAGCACCGGTGTCATTCCCTCGGGCAGTTCGGGGGCGGCAGTGTCAATGGCGACTTGCGGCTCGACTTCAAGTTCGCGACGCAGGGTGTCGATGGCCGCCTCGAGCCGCACCCGAACCTCGCCTTGCTCGAGCGCGACACGACCATTGAGCTCACGGCGCTCCTCGAGCGACTTCTCGTTGACCGAGCGTTCTTTGCGAGCCTCGTCGAGACGGCGGCTGATGTCGCGCATCTCGGTGCTTTGGCGTGCGCGCTGCTCGTGCAGGTCGCGCTGGCGAGCATTCAGTTCATTGACGATGCGCTCTACCTGCTTGGCCGCGTCGGTGATCTTCTGAAGGTCGCGAGCGCG